>OFGI01000005.1_pt1 | contig 268512 bp, 183 predicted proteins | sample 1521751 | NCBI WGS metagenome assembly OFGI01 (sample SAMEA3504115, study PRJEB24116) | mouse gut metagenome | biome: mouse gut; feature: mouse-associated habitat; material: faeces | place: Denmark | collected 2011
GTATGCATAAAGGGGAAGTTGCAAAGGGTAATCCCCCAAGAATTACAACTGAGCCGTGGAGCGTCCAATGTATTATCCAATTGTTGTTTCGAAATTGGGGATTTCCTGAACTTGGATAATGCCTTAACGCTTTACTATAAATCTTCTATTTTCAAAAGACTAATACAAATGTAATAAAAGAAATGAATTCTTTGAAAGGAAATATCTCTTTTTTTTAAGGGGTAGCTTAATTTTTCTTTATTTAAAGTCTTAGAATTACTGCCCACCAAAGGTTGGAAAAGCCACTCAACTTTGACCCTTTTGGCCACGCAAGATTTGCCCACCTTTTTGTACTATATGATTGACCCTTTAAAGTCCTGGTGTTGGGGGGCAATATTATTTTACCCTTTTAAAAATTCTCGTTTTTCTTAGATTTTAATTTTCGCATACTTTCACCATATAATTCTATAGTATGGGCCGTATGTATGATGCGGTCAAGGATTGCATCGGCTATTGTTGGATCACCTACCATGTCATACCAGTTGGAAGATGGATACTGCGATGTGATGATGACAGATTTCCGTTCATGCCTATCCTCAATAATTTCAAGCAGTATGGGACGCTCTTTGGCGTCAAGTGGTACAATAAACAAGTCGTCAAGAATGAGTAGCTGGCAACGCTCAATCTTCTTGAGTTCCGCTTCAAGTGTACCTTTTACTTTGGCGACTTTCAGCGCACCGAGCAGTTTCGGAGCATTGGCATAGAAGGTACGGAATCCCCTTTTGCATGCTTCGTGTCCAAGGGCACAGGCCAAATAGCTTTTTCCCGTTCCGGAAGAACCAGTAATGAAAAGGTTCTGTGCCTTATGCACAAAATCAAGGGTGGCGAGACGTTCCATCTGATTGCGGTCCAGTCCCCGGTTCGTGGCATAGTCAATCTGCTCAATATAAGCCTTGTAGCGGAATGCCGCATTTTTGGTGAGCCGTGCAATGGCAGCCTGGGAGCGATAGTCCCATTCGCGTGCAAGGAGCATGGAAAGGAACGTGTCCGCAGTCATGGATTGCGGAGTGGTGCCGGCAAGACTTTCCCTGAAAGCCTCTGCCATACCATGCAATTTCATACGGTTCATTAAATCCAGTGATATGGTATTCTGGTCTTGTTGTCCCGTAACGGGAGCTGTTTTATTGTTTACTTCCATAAATAATAGTTTTATTGTTTGTCTTTTTTGTAATATTCACGTCCACGTATATTTTTGTGGGTCAATGGAATCTGGGAAGTCACGTTGGACTGTACTTTTCCGTCCTCATCAGGAAGGAAATCCACATCTTCTCCCAGTTCAAGCACCTCGCGCAAGGCTTGGTATCCGTATTGCAATTTCTGATCCGCACATGCGCAAGCCGCAACTAGACGGTCACGGCCGTATTTCTTCTCCAGTGTCATGATGCCACGGCATGACCTGAACGCTTTGGGTGGATATTGCATGACACGCTCCACTTCCTGAAGATAGTTCAATACGATGTTGTCTATTTCCGAGGCACGTTGAAAGAGTTCCTCCAAGTCCTTGTCATAGGGACCATAATGACCAGGCAGGTTGTGCTCCTTTTTCCAAGAATAAGTGTAAGGAATGTCACAGCGGTCATGGGTGGCGACAAGGTTCATTCCACAATAGATTTCCACCGTGTCGGCATCATAGAGAATCGTCATGCGCCTGCCTACATACTCCTTTGGAACGCTGTAATGGTGTTTGAACAACGAGACGTAAGAGTTATTCCCGACAGTCATTAGCTTCCTTTCTTTCACCACGTAACGTTTCACGGGAAGCGGTCGAAGATAGTCCTTCTCTCCCTGAAGGAACATTTTCTTGCGTGACATCTCCCGTCCGGCCATCACCTTTTCATTGAAATCAAGCAGGGAGATACGGATAGCGGTATTGAGATCCTCCAGGCTGGAGAATGTCATTCCCTCCATATCAAGGTAAATGGAACGGTAAAGGAGCTTTACGGCATTTTCAACCAAGGCCTTGTCCTTGGGGTGGCGTACACGGGCAGGATAGACCGCACAGCCGTAATGTTCGGCAAAAGCGGCGAAATCATCATTGATGGCAGGCTCGTTGCGGTCGCTGCGTGTAACGGCCGCCTTCAAATTGTCGGGGACGATAGCCGCAGGAACGCCTTCAAAATATTGCATGGCATTCTCGCATGCCTTTATCAGGTCTTCCTTGCGTTGGGACCATACGGCCTCGCAGTAGGTATAATGGCTGAACGGAAGAATGGCGACGAACACCTCGGCCTTTTTCGTCTCACCTGTCATTTCATCAACGACTTCAAGCCTATCACCGGCAAAGTCAATATACATCTGGTCTGCGGCATAGTGCTCGACATGACCGACGACCTTGATGTGAAACTTGTACTGACGGACAGCCCGTTTGAAGGAAGACAACCGGAAACCGTCCGGATATTCGGCATGGTATTCCTTGAACAGTTTTCGGACACTCATGCCTTTGCGTGACAGGCGGGATACATATCCGGGAAGCAAGGCATCCAGTTCGATCCTTCTGGAAGAAGGTTCCCGATGCCGGGACTCCGTACAGCCGAACAGTTCATCCAACTGCCCATCGGGTAGGGAAAGAAGCTGTTCAATGCTCTTGCCGCTTGAAAGGAACAAGCGGACATACTTGCGGACAGTATTACGGGAAGTATGAAACGTGGACGCCGTTTCCTTGATTCCCATGCCGACCGCATAACATCTTAAAATGTTTTTGATTCGTTTATCCATTTGTATAGATTTTATTATCGTCCCCGTTACACCAGGACTCGGGTACTCAAATCTACACAAAAAAATCTATGACAATAGGTAAACTAAGTGGTCAATGCGATTTTGGCCAAAAGGGTCAATCATATTGTAACCAAAGGGGACAATCCTGCGTGGCCAAAAGGGTCAAAGTCGCGTGGCTTTTCCAATAGCCGGCAATCTTCATAATTTCGGGGGACGTATCAATATGCATGGCGACTTGGCGCTGCTTGCTTCCAATCAATACAAGAAAGCAAAAGCACGTTATCCGAATGTATGTGGCTCCGGGCTTTTTATGGAGGCTATCGAACAGAATCCTGTTTACTATGATCTGGCTTTTGAAATGCCTAACCATACTGACAGTATCCATTTGCAGGAGTGGCTTGCTGCTTATGCCGAACGTCGCTATGGGGCGAAATCTGCTGCTGCCGAAAAAGCATGGATGTATCTGTTGGAAGGCCCTTATCGACGGGGTACAAATGGGACGGAAAGAAGTTCTATTGTAGCTGCCCGTCCGGCATTGAATGTAAAGAAGTCCGGGCCAAATGCAGGACTAGGCATTCCATACGAACCGATGTTGGTTATTCAGGCACAGGCTCAACTTTTGAAAGATGCTGATAAATTGGCTGCTTCCAAACCTTATCGTTTCGATATTGTAGATGTACAACGTCAAATGATGACGAATCTGGGGCAGTTAGTTCACAAGAAGGCGGCAGAAGCATTTGTTGCTAAAGATAAAGCAGCTTTCACTTTGCACTCGGGACGTTTTCTTGAGTTATTGAGTGATATGGATGAGTTGCTTTATACGCGAAGTGAGTATAGCTTTGACAAATGGCTGACGGAGGCTCGTAGTTGGGGAGAGACAAAGGAGGAGAAAGACTTGATGGAACGTGATGCGACTTCTTTGGTAACTATTTGGGGAGCTGATGGTGATCCGCGTATTTTTGACTATTCGTGGCGTGAGTGGGCAGGGCTGATCAGTGGCTATTACTTGCCCCGTTGGCAGAAATTCTATACAATGTTGCAAGGGCATCTGGATGCAGGCACTGACTATCAGGAAGAAGGGTTGCCTCTGGCTTATGGCAGAGAGGATTTTCGCGCGAATGACTTTTATAATCAATTGGCGGATTGGGAATTGGCTTATGTGGTTCAGACAGATAAGGCACGAATACCTGTTACCCGTGGAGATGAGCTCGTTATTACCCGTCGTTTATTTGATAAATATCTGAAACTATCCCGTGAATATTATACGGATTTTTCGGGTGTGGAAGAAATAAAGGAAGAGCGTACTTACGAAAATGTTGGCGAGGAGTAATTGTTACTCCCCGCTCTTTTTCACTATGATTTTTGCTGCGTATTGTGTAGCGACATTTTTGCGGAAATCCATGAAATCTGTATTATCTTCTTTGGGATAATTTCCTTGATGGAACAATAGCCGGTGTACAATAAGAATATTTCCACCTTCTTCTAAGGTGATGGAAGAATGAAATTTGCCGAATTTAGTTTCCATATCTGTAGTTTTAGGTAGTGATTCTATTTCGTATCCTTCCGGTAACCGGATGTTGAGGCTGTCTATATCAAGATAACCGTAATTGATTTGAACATCTTGAGTACGCTCACCTTGGTTGCTTGGGCTATAGAAGCCTTTATGGAATATGTTGACGGGGATGAACAGACGCTTTCCGGTTTTATTTCCATACTGGCTGCTTTCGATGGTGTAATGAATATCCAGTTGAGGCTCTTTTTGTTTGGTCTCTTTGAAGCGAATATTATCTACTTTAGCTTGTACAAGACTGATGTCTGAGCGTAGCCAGTCTTTCTGCCGGGCAGGTTCTATGTTTATGATATCTGCTTTATCCTCATATTGAAACAGGCGTGAACTTTGTTTTACCTCGATTTTGGCGCTTCCATCCGGTTGAAGGGAGATGAGAGCGTCGTTGACTTGGGCGCTCAAGGAGTCGGCATAGGTTGGTAGTCGATAAAGTGTTCCGCCATCGGGGCCAATAAGTAAAGCATCATGTCCGGCTATGGAGTGATGTACATAACCCAGGGGCAGAGTAGGGTTGGTACATTCGATCCAAAGTGTATCGTTAGGTAACGGCACTTGCAGGATGACGTGGTTATTCTGGTTGGCACTGGCAAAATCGGCTAACAGGCGTCTGTTTGTAGTACTGATTACAGTATAGGTAGATGGAATTCCTAACTCTGTAAGCATGGCACGCATATAGTTGGATAGTCCTTTACAATCACCGAATCCGGTACGGTGTACATCGGCAGCGGCAATGGGCTGTAGGCCACCGATACCGAGTTGTATGCTGACATAACGTGTAGTGGATGCAAGATACTGGTATACTGCGGCTATTTTCTCATAAGGGGTATTGCAGTTTGCTGTCCGCCTTTGCAGTTCTTCTTTTAGTGCCGGGGGAATCTGATCTCTGCCGCTTAGTAACTGATATTGCCATGCGCCGTATGTTTGCCAGTTATCCATACTTCCTTTAGTTCCTTCAAAAGAGAAATTCCGGGGAGTGAAATAGATGCGTGGCAATAGTTCGGAGAGGGCAGGGCTGTAAGGCTCTTTCTGAATGGCGGGTAGGGACTGAACTTTAACTTCCGTCAGCCAGTTTCCGTCCGTCGTTTGCTTTTGGCTGACCTCTGCCTGCATATTGATTGTACGGTAACGACAGGGATTATCGGCCGGAGTGAGAATGCGATAACTTGCTTGTGCGACGGATTGGTTATAATTCTTTTGTGGTAGGAAACTGGGATAGCCGATGAGACCGTCGCTGTTCTTTATTTCCCATTCATAGGTGATGGTTATAGGGTATCGCGATGGAGTGTATTCAAAGAAATAATAATAATCGTCGCTAACAAGTTCATCCGAGTATTCGGTAACTTTCAGCTCGCTCTTTTTTATCTTACGGATGACGTTGCCGGAGGCATCGCGGACTTCTCCGGAGAATTTCTTTAAAGAAGAAAAGCGGTCGCACATACAGACAAAAGAGGCATCCCCTTTCCCTTTTCCATCCAGTATTTGTATTACGCGTTTCTCTTTCTGAATGGCATCGGTAGGAGAGGTACATACAATATCCGTTACGGCATCCTGTATGATGGAATAAGCATTGGCATGTAAATCTGTTTGGGCGTGCAGACCACTGGAACAAACGGTGGCTTGTAACAGAAATCCGATCAAGAACTTGTTTGTTTTCATAAATCTCTCTATTAGAGTTTCTTTAAAACCATTATTTCATTATTCTTCTTTACTATTATTTCCCATAATTGCTGCAGTTCGGGATAATCGGTATTCAGGAATAATAGCTTTTGCAACCGGAAAAGGTATCTGAGAGTAACCTGATTGTTTTGCTGGGTGATGGTATATCGGCAGAATACTTTCTCATCACCTGTTTGCACCCTTAGACCTTCCGGCTTCTCATCTACTACATATCCCTCCGGGATAGTCAGATTAGCGGTCAGTGACAGATGGTCCGTATAAGGAAATTCTACAGGGAGCTTTCTTTCTGATTGTTTGAAAGGGGATTCGGAAACATGCAGGAATACAAGCGGATTGACGTAAATAAACTGGTCGTTAACTGTAGATTGTTTTTCGAATTCCATTACTTCACGTACTTGTGGTGAGAAGTAATTTCTTCCTTCTATCTGGAGTGACTTGACCTGGATGTTTTCTTCGGAAGCCAGCTTGTTGACAAAGTCGGTGCTGTCCTTTGCCGTGCGGAACTTATTCCGTAAGCGGGAAGCATACTGACCTGCATAAAGTGTTTCGCGTGTACCAGAAATGGTACCTTCAGGAGAAATGCTGGCAATAACGGCGGATCTCAACTGGTTTGTTCCGAGAGCTTCCAGATTAACCCATTGACTGTGGTTACCCGGAATGATGACCCGGGCGCGGTTGGTCATAAGTAGAGGAGGCAGTACATTGAGGTAGCCGTCTTCTACTGAACTGTCCAGATAAACCAAGGTGGTGTCTGTGTGGGCAATACCTACGATGAAAGTATTTAGTTTCTGAAGGCTGGGGTGGGTCAGGGGGAGTATGCCCATGTTCCGTCGGCTCATTACTACTGGATAGGCAGGTATTCCGGCATCTGTCAGCATACTGATGAGGATGAAGTTTAAATCAGCATTGCTTCCTGTGCCCTCTTTCAGTATTTGTTTTGGGGCTTTACCGTATAAGTTGTATTTCTCATTCCATTTCACCTTATTTTTGAGTAGCGTGTAGATGGCACATATCTTTTCTTCTGTTCCTTTCATCTGTTCAAGATGTAGTGCATTCATCTCTTCTTTAAGAGGATTGCTCATTTTCAGTCTGCCACCGAATTCATTGTCTTTGAGCAATGCTTCATCAATTTGTTCCCAGCTTTTTGTGAACGATTGATAGAGAGAGCCGGGAAAATCAATTCCCAGTAGTTCTAAATTTACCTGTGTACAGTAGTCATCTGCACACCACACGTAACTGTCGTCTTTCAAGGCGGGTAGTTGAGTTCCCCGAAAATTCATGTGTGATCCGGTGCATTGGAAGAACTGCCCCCCGATAGAGAGACTGAGAGAAGTGGATTCGCTTTTTGTCTCCAGGCTCTCCATGCCGCGCATGTCTGTATTGAACTTGAAATATTCGGGAATGATTATATCGTATTCGGTATATAAAGTAGGAATGTCACTTTGTGCTTTCCAACTGTCGATGGTAAAGAAGAAGTCTGATTCTAACCGGTATTCATATTCTATCAGAGTCCCTGCTTTTACTTGCGGGATGGAGAATTTCAGAGTCATCTGGTTTTCGCTGAGGCGCTCTTTGAATATCATATCTTTTTTCATTTTGGTACGTACCATTTTTCCGTTTTCCATATTATAAGCGCTGGCATCCAAACCAATGATATTTTCTCTCATGGTGTTGTTTGGCAAGTCATAGTAGGGAATCGTAACATTGGCATAAGATGTACCTTCCGGTTTGAGTACCTTGATTTTTACTTTATACTCAGAAACGAGGCGGAAGCTTTCTAGCCCCCATTTGTAGCTGACATTGGTCAGTTTACATAGAATAACGGCTGTGGCATTAGAGTCGGGCGCATAAGTAGTCATGGTCAACTCTTCCATGGTAGGTTTTCCAAACTTTAGATTGGGAATAATTGTTTGCTCGTCGGCAAATAGTTGGAGACAGCAAAGATAGCATAGTAAAGTCAATAAAGCGTTTTTCATATAGTTTTGAATAGAGTGTTGTTGTTCTCGCAAATATATGTTTTTTTTATTTAAAACAAGCGTTTGTTCCTCTCTTTTGTTAAAACTCCTTAAAGAAAGCCCGTAGCGTCACTTTTTATTTGTTATTTTGCACCAAATTCGGGTATAGTGTGGTCTGATTGATTCGGGCTGCATTTCATTATTGCATAATGTTCAATGAATAAACTCACCATAAAAGTCTGTCCGGTATGTGGTAGTGCACATATAGAGCGTGCTATGACTTGCATAGATCATTATGCTTCCAGCGAAGCATTCTATCTGTGTCGTTGTCAGGATTGTAGCTTTCTCTTTACGCAGGATTTCCCCGTGGAAGCCGAGATAGGCAGATATTATGAAACTCCCGATTACATTTCCCATTCCGATACGAAAAAAGGCCTTATGAACCGGGTGTACCACTGGGTGCGTAGCTATATGCTGGGCCGTAAGGCACGCTTGGTGGTTCGCGAAGCACATCGTAAGGAAGGACGTCTGCTGGATATCGGTACGGGAACAGGATATTTTGCCGATGCTATGCAGAAGCGAGGCTGGCAGGTGGAGGCAGTGGAAAGGAATGCGCAGGCACGCGTATTTGCTAAGGAACACTTCAATCTGGATATAAAGCCTGATACCGCATTGCAGGATTTTGCTCCCGGCAGCTTTGATGTCATTACTTTGTGGCACGTTATGGAGCATTTGGAACATTTGAATGAGACGTGGGATACATTGAATAAACTCCTGACGGAAAAGGGTGTACTGATTATCGCAGTGCCTAACTGTTCTTCTTATGACGCTAAGAAGTATGGTGCACATTGGGCTGCTTATGATGTTCCGCGCCATTTGTGGCATTTTACGCCGGGTACCATTCAGAAGTTGGGTGCCAAGCATGAACTTATATTGGCTGCACGCTATCCGATGCCATTTGATGCATTCTATGTATCGATGTTGACTGAAAAGTATATGGGACGTTCTCTGTCTTTCTTCCGGGGCATGCTTAGTGGTACGCTGGCATGGTTCAGTGCATTGGGAAGCAAGGAGCGGAGCAGTTCGATGATTTATGTATTCAGAAAGAAACAGAAGTAGGGGGAATAAGATAAAAGGTGATAGGGTGGTAAAGTGATAGAGTGATAGAGTGATAAGAAGGTGATAAAGGAAGAAATGAAGGTATGAAGACGAAAAGCAAAAATAATTCCGTATCTTATTTTGATATGCAGTTCATTACCTCCAGTATCAGTACTACGTTGGTATTGCTGTTGTTGGGGTTGGTGGTGTTTTTCGTGCTGACTGCCCATAATCTGTCTGTGTATGTGAAGGAGAATATCAATTTCTCTATTATCATTAGTGATGATATGAAGGAGGCAGATATTCTGAAGTTGCAAAAGAGGCTGGATAAGGAAGTGTTTGTACGGTCTACGGAGTATATTTCGAAGAAGCAGGCGCTTCGCGAGCAAATTGAAGCAATGGGAACAGACCCGCAAGATTTTCTGGGTTATAATCCGCTTCATGCATCTATCGAAGTGAAGTTGCACTCTGATTATGCGAATACCGACAGTATAGCTAAAATAGAGAAACAGATAAAGAAGAATACCAATGTACAGGAAGTGCGTTACCAGGAAGATCTGATAAACATGGTCAATGAGAATATCCGCAACATAAGCCTGATGTTACTGGGGTTGGCGGTATTATTGGCGTTCATATCCTTTGCATTGATTAATAATACCATCCGGTTGACAATCTATTCCAAGCGCTTTCTCATTCATACAATGAAATTGGTAGGGGCGAGTTGGAGTTTTATACGCCGTCCGTTCCTGTGGCGTAACTTTTGGATAGGTGTATTGGCTGCTGTCATTGCCGATGGGATTTTGTGGGGTGCTGCCTACTGGTTGGTGGTGTATGAGCCAGATCTGATCAGTGTTATTACGCCCAATGTTATGATGCTGGTTTCCGTATCGGTGCTTGTGTTCGGGGTGTGCATTACATGGTTCTGTGCATACCTGTCCATTAATAAGTTCCTGCGGATGAAGGCAAGTACACTGTATTATATATAATACCGGACAGTATAGTTGCTTCAATCGGAACTATACATAAATGGAAAAATAAGAGACGTTTTGAATGAAGTTAAACCGTAAATAATTAAATCATAAATAAAGAGATGAGTAAACAGAAATTTGCTTTCGATAAAACCAACTTTATTCTGCTTGCAGTTGCAATGGCGGTAGTGATTATCGGCTTTATCCTGATGACCGGTCCGGTGTCTACACCGACGCACTTTGAACCGGATATTTTTAGTGCAAGACGTATTAAAGTTGCTCCGGTGGTTTGCCTTGCGGGCTTCTTACTTATGATATATGCAGTGTTGCGTAAGCCGCGTGACAAGCAAATGGATAATGGGGGAATGAAAGAATGAAATGCTATGTGTGGGAGGATGGCCTTCTATCATAAATTATAAATCATAAATAAACTACATGGAATGGTTTGAGGCGCTCATCCTTGGGATAATCCAAGGTTTGACAGAGTATTTGCCGGTAAGTAGTAGCGGACATTTGGCTATCGGTTCGGCATTATTTGGTATTGAGGGAGAAGAAAATCTGGCATTTACGGTAGTAGTACATGTGGCTACGGTGTTCAGTACGCTGGTAGTTCTGTGGAAAGAGATAGAATGGATTTTCAAAGGGCTGTTTAAGTGGCAGATGAATGAAGAGACGCGCTATGTAATTAATATCTTGATTTCTATGGTACCTATCGGTATTGTAGGCGTGTTCTTTAAAGATGAGGTGGAATCGGTCTTTGGTTCAGGTTTACTGATCGTAGGCTGTATGTTGCTGTTGACGGCTGCTTTATTGTCTTTCTCTTATTATTATAAGCCGAAACAGAAAGAGAATATCTCTATGAAAGATGCATTCATTATCGGTTTGGCTCAGGCTTGTGCTGTACTTCCCGGACTTTCACGTTCCGGAACTACAATTGCTACAGGGTTATTGCTGGGTGATAATAAGGCAAAGTTGGCTCAGTTCTCTTTCCTGATGGTGATGCCACCCATATTGGGTGAAGGCCTGTTGGATGGTATGAAGTTGATGAAAGGCGAAGATATTGCCGGAAGTATTTCAACCTTGTCATTGTTGATAGGCTTCATTGCGGCTTTTGTATCGGGTTGTTTGGCTTGTAAGTGGATGATTAATATTGTGAAAAAAGGGAAACTGATATACTTTGCGGTTTATTGTGCGATTGCCGGTATTGCAACCCTTGTACTGTCACAAATGCAAGGATAGCAGATGAAGTTTAAAGAAGGAGAAGTACTCTATTTTAATAAACCGTTGGGGTGGACTTCGTTTAAGGTTGTGGGACATGTGCGTTATCACATCTGCCGACGGATGAAAGTGAAGAAATTGAAAGTAGGCCATGCCGGCACACTCGATCCTTTGGCTACGGGGGTGATGATTGTCTGTACAGGTAAGGCTACGAAGCGAATTGAAGAGTTTCAGTACCATACGAAGGAATATGTTGCCACCATTCAGTTGGGCGCCACCACTCCTTCCTACGATCTGGAACACGAGATAGATGCCACTTACCCTACGGAGCATATTACGCGGGAGTTGGTGGAAGAGACGTTGAAGACATTTATCGGTGAGATACAACAAGTGCCTCCCGCCTTTTCAGCCTGTATGGTGAATGGCAAACGTGCTTATGATCTGGCACGTAAAGGTGAAGAGGTAGAGTTGAAGCCGAAGTTGTTGGTGATTGACGAGATAGAGTTGCTGGAATGTAACTTGCCGGAGATTAAAGTCCGCGTGGTGTGCAGCAAAGGTACGTATATCCGTGCCTTGGCACGTGATATCGGTGAAGCGCTGAATAGTGGTGCTCATCTTACGGCTTTGGAACGTACTCGCGTAGGTGATGTCCGATTGGAAGATTGCCTCGACCCGATGAATTTTAAGGAGTGGATAGATGCTCAGGAGATAGAAATTGAAGAATAACTTAAAGAAAGAATAGATATGAAACTGTCGCAATTTAAATTTAAGCTTCCGGAAGAGAAGATTGCTTTGCACCCTACAAAGTATAGGGATGAATCGCGCCTTATGGTGCTTCACAGAAAGACAGGTGAGATTGAGCACAAAGAATTCAAAGATGTTCTGAACTACTTTGATGACAAAGATGTGTTCATCTTCAATGATACGAAAGTATTCCCTGCCCGCCTGTATGGTAATAAGGAAAAGACCGGTGCCCGTATCGAGGTATTCCTTCTTCGCGAGCTGAACGAAGAACTCCGTTTGTGGGATGTATTGGTAGACCCTGCCCGTAAGATACGTATCGGCAATAAGCTGTATTTCGGTGACGACGATTCTATGGTGGCTGAAGTTATTGACAATACGACTTCTCGCGGTCGTACGCTCCGTTTCCTTTATGACGGTCCGCACGATGAGTTTAAGAAAGCTTTGTACGCACTGGGCGAAACCCCACTGCCGCATAGCATTATCAATCGTCCTGTAGAACCGGATGATTCAGAACGTTTCCAGTCTATCTTTGCTCGCAATGAAGGTGCGGTAACGGCTCCTACTGCCAGTCTGCACTTCAGCCGTGAACTGATGAAGCGCTTGGAAATCAAGGGTATCGATTTTGCTTATATTACTCTTCATGCTGGTTTGGGCAATTTCCGCGACATTGATGTGGAAGACCTCACGAAGCATAAGACGGACTCTGAACAAATGGTTGTGAACGAAGAAGCCGTCAGCATTGTGAACCGTGCCAAGGATATGAACAGACAGGTTTGTGCCGTGGGTACTACCGTGATGCGTGCTATCGAGAGCACCGTAAGCACAGACGGACATCTGAAACCGTACGAAGGCTGGACGAACAAGTTCATCTTCCCTCCTTACGACTTTACAGTGGCAAATGCGATGATTTCCAATTTCCACATGCCGCTTTCTACTTTGTTGATGATTGTTGCTGCTTTCGGTGGATACGATCAGGTAATGGAGGCATATAATGTGGCTCTGAAGGAAGGTTACCGTTTCGGTACGTATGGCGATGCGATGTTGATTACGGATAAGTAATGTACGTCTATTTCAGTTTAGGGACTAACTTAGGCAATAAGGAGCAGAATCTCCGTCTTGCCGTGCAATATATTGAGAAGCGGATAGGGAAAGTGATTTCCCTGTCCGCTTTTTATGCTACTGCTCCGTGGGGGTTCTCCTCGGACAATGCTTTCCTGAATGCTGCTGTCTGTATAGAAACTATGCTTTCTCCCTTAGAGGTACTTTCTGAGTCGCAGTCCATTGAGCGGGAGATGGGACGTATTCATAAATCTGTAAATGGTGTGTATAGTGACCGTGTGATAGATGTCGACTTGTTGTTGTATGATGATCTTATTCTGGATACCCCTACATTGAAACTTCCCCATCCGTTGATGCAGGAACGTGCTTTTGTGATGGAACCGCTGGCGGAAATTGCCCCTGATGTACTGCATCCTGTGTTAAAAAAGACTATGCAGGAGCTTTATAGGACACTTGTGTCTCAGAAATAGAATACTTGTGTTACAAAAATGAAATACTTGTGTTGTAGGAATAGAATGCTTGTGTTATAAAAACAGTATGAAGAATAAATATCGCAACTTGTTCTTGCTTTTTGGTGTGCTGGCTATCGTTGTCATGCTTTGCACGATGGATATGGATTATTCCGATATATGGGAGAATCTGAAGCGCGTGGGCTTTTGGTTTCCTGTGATCATGCTGTTGTGGTTCTTTGTCTATCTGATAAATACCTGTTCGTGGTATCTGATAATCAGGGATGACCGTAAGTATCGCGTTCCTTTCTGGACGGTCTGCAAACTGTCGATCACCGGTTTTGCCATCAATTATGCCACGCCCGGCGGACTGATGGGAGGCGAACCGTACCGGATTATGGAGCTGACTCCCTATGTGGGTGTAAGTAAGGCTACCTCTTCCGTCATTCTGTACGTGATGATGCATATCTTTTCTCACTTCTGGTTTTGGTTTCTTTCCATATTCTTATATATCTTCCTGTATCCTGTGAATACCTTTATGTCGATATTGCTCACTGCAATAGGAGCATTCTGCCTGCTGGCTATCTATTTCTTTGCCCGTGGATATAAGAATGGAATGACGGTGAAGACTTTCCGGTTTCTGCAGAAGGTACCGTTTATCAAACGGTGGGCGCATCGTTTCATTGTGAAACAAAAAGATACTCTGGAACAGATTGATAGTCAGATAGCCTTGTTGCATAGCCAACATAAGATTACTTTCTACAGTTCGCTGCTGTTGGAGCTTTCGGCACGCATATTCTCCAGCCTTGAAATATACATCATTCTGCGCGTCTTCACCCCGGAAGTGAGTGGATGGGATTGTGTGTTGATATTGGCTTTCTCCTCGCTGTTCAGCAATCTGATATTCTTCTTCCCGATGCAGCTGGGGGCGCGTGAAGGTGGACTGGCCCTGGCTGTAGATGGCTTACATATGTCTCCGGCACTGGGTGTTTATGTGGGACTGATTACCCGGCTGCGTGAACTGTTATGGATCGCTATCGGCATGATATTGATAAAGGTAGGCAATAGGAAACTGGCAGATCCCCCTTCTTCCGAATGTTAAAGCCTCTTCAGGCATCCCGATCACCTTACCTACAAGTGGGTATTCTGTTTATAGAAGTGTTAATACTTTCCTGATTATATACTATATTCATCGAAAACCTTTATCTTTGCATCCGAAAATGAAATGTGGAAAGATTTGAGTAGCTTGCAACCACAGAAAAAAATGCTAAAACAACATCCTTTTCTGACGGCTCCGTGCTGATGCTTCTACTCACATTTATCTCCATACTTCTTTTAATTTTTAATTTCTAATTTTTAATTTGAAATGGGATATTTATTCACATCCGAATCGGTGTCTGAAGGACACCCCGACAAAGTGGCCGATCAAATATCGGACGCTGTGCTTGACAAACTGTTGGCCTACGACCCCAGTTCGAAAGTAGCTTGCGAAACTCTGGTAACTACCGGACAGGTAGTACTGGCTGGAGAAGTGAAAACCAAAGCGTACGTTGACTTACAACTCATTGCGCGCGAAGTAATTCAGAAAATCGGCTATACAAAAGGCGAGTACATGTTCGAAAGTAACTCGTGCGGTGTATTGTCCGCTATTCATGAGCAAAGTCCCGACATTAACCGTGGCGTAGAGCGTCAGGATCCTATGGAACAGGGGGCGGGCGACCAGGGTATGATGTTTGGTTATGCTACTAACGAGACTGAAAATTACATGCCTCTTTCTCTCGACCTGTCACATCGCATTCTGCAAGTGCTGGCCGACATCCGTCGTGAAGGTAAGGAAATGACTTATCTCCGTCCCGATTCTAAGAGTCAGGTAACCATTGAATACGATGATAACGGCACGCCCGTACGCATCGATACGATTGTAGTTTCTACTCAGCATGATGATTTCATTCAGCCGGCTGACGGCAGCGAGGCTGCCCAGTTGAAAGCGGATGAAGAAATGCTTGCCACAATTCGTCAGGATGTCATTAATATCCTGATGCCACGTGTCATAGCTTCCATTCATGCAGAGAAAGTTTTGGCATTGTTCAATGATCATATCACTTATCACGTCAATCCTACCGGAAAGTTCGTTATCGGCGGACCTCATGGAGATACTGGTCTGACAGGGCGTAAGATTATTGTAGATACATATGGTGGTAAGGGTGCTCATGGTGGCGGCGCTTTCTCAGGTAAAGACCCCAGTAAGGTAGACCGCAGTGCTGCTTATGCTGCCCGTCACATTGCCAAGAATCTGGTGGCTGCCGGTGTAGCCGACGAGATGCTGGTACAGGTATCTTATGCTATCGGTGTGGCACGTCCCATCAATATTTACGTCAATACTTATGGACGCGGTCATGTAGCGATGAGTGATGGTGAGATTGCAAAGAAGATTGATGAACTTTTCGATCTTCGTCCGAAAGCCATTGAAGATCGTTTGAAACTCCGTAATCCGATTTATCAGGAAACTGCAGCTTACGGCCATTTGGGACGTGAACCGCAAGTAATTACCAAGCACTTCAAATCTCGTTATGAAGGTGACAAGGATGTAGAAGTAGAACTCTTCACTTGGGAAAAGCTGGATTATGTGGATAAAGTGAAGGCTGCTTTCGGTCTGTAGTATTTTCCTTTCAGTTAGTAATCAGCGTAGCTTTACAAGCTATTTATATAGAAGCCGTCTTTCTCCATTCCGTTTTGCGGGGGAGAGGACGGCTTTTTATTTTCTTGTTACATCTTCTTAATCAGCCATTCCATGACTTTTCCCACTCATTTGTTCGGGAGCTAAACTGGTGTTTACTATGCAAGTTATGGCGAATAGACTTCTCAATAATAATGTAGATGTGCGCTTTTTTAGATTATTCTGTTTAATAATAAAACATTTTCTCTGAATAAAGAGTTATTTATATGGCTACGAAGATATAATTTATTTGTGATTTGTCATTATCTTTGTAGGCTTGGAATAATGCCAACGGTGTTATTAAATAATTGAAGATACACTTTTGAACTGATTAAGAATGAGCAATATCTTTAAAAAAATATTCTCTTTAACGAGAGATAATGACAGCAAACGGGATTTCCAGACTTGCTGCACTCCTATGGAAGTTTTTGATGAACAGAAAGTAAAAGCTATTGTAAAACACTGGCTTTTGTCCATTGATGAGTATGAGACTATCCCGGATGATATCGTTGCATTGAACTTCAATCTTTGGGAAGCTGTTGAAGAGGATGGTGGGAGTTGCTATACGCTTGAGTTGACGGGTGCCAAACAGTATGATGCAGAAGATGATGACTGGGCATGCGAAGAGGATTTTGATCCAAGATTAAGGAACTGTGATGCATTGCAACTTTCGAGTGCAATCCCATGGGAGGATATATTGAAAGGGCTGGTAGAAGTCTTGAAAGAACTGAAGGTTGAGTTGGGGGAGATAAATCTCTTTCAGGTGGAGCATATAACTGTTGGATTTACGGAAGGGAATCTGGAAGTTATAAAATGAATCCTTTTGCAATTTACCGTAAATAAACATAATTTTAAGGCTACTTGGAGAATGAGCTTGGTGTTTGCTTATATTGTTTTACAAAGCAGCGGGTAAAATATTTGGGATCATTAAATCCTACCCGGTAGGCTATTTCTGATACAATGACATTATTGGTACTGTTCTCTAATATCTTCTTTGCAATCTGTAACCTGTACAGTTGGATGAAACGTACCGGCGGAAGCCCGGTAAGTGAAATGAACTTCTTGTAGATGACCGTGTAGCTGATATTCAGTTTGTCTGTCAGATCCTTTACACCGAATTGAGGATCAGCATAGTTCTTTTCCAGAATATTCATAACTTCGTTCATGAACTGCTGGTCGGGTTGCCCCACTTCCAGCAGAATAGGATTCAAGTCTTGTTCCATGAATTTCTTCTGACGCAAATCCCTGTTCTTCAAGATGGAGTCTATGTGGGCTAATAATACGGATTGTTCGAAAGGCTTGGTGATATATCCGTCTACTCCGTTTTCATAGCTTTCTATCCGGGCAGTCTCACTTGAATTTGCCGTGAGAAGCAGGAAGGGAATGTGACTTAAAAGCTTGTCCTCGCGCAGTCTTTTGCAGAAGTCGGAACCATCGCATACGGGCATCATCAGATCGGATACAATAAAATCGGGCACGATATTCTGGGCTGTCTTATAGCCTTGTTCGCCATTGTTTGCTTCAGCGATATTGTATTTCTCTTTCAGCATATTCTTGATATAATGACGCATATCGGGATTATCTTCTACCAATAACAAAGTCGGCTTGTTCCTGTCTATAGGAATGAATGGCTCGATTTTGTCTTCAACGGGTACGGGCTCTTTATATTCTTCATGAATTTCATTCTCCGCTGCGTCTGCCAGTGCAATGGGGAAATATAATCTGAAAGATACACCTTCTTTTCTCGAACTCTTGACTTTAATTGTTCCGCCTAATAGGTTGATAAGCTCTTTCACGATGTGAAGTCCGATGCCCGTACTACTTTGCCCGTAGTTCGTATATTTGTTTTGTTCGGGTATCCGGTAGAAACGGTTGAATATTTTGTCTATTTCGTCAGGAGCTATTATGCTGCCACTGTTGGTGACGGAGATAAACTGCATGAGCTTGTTCGACTTGTCTGTGAATTGGTTGGCACGCAATGTGATTTTTCCTTTATCGGGAGTATGCTTGATGGCGTTGGATAGTAGATTGAACAGTATCTTATGCAGGTTTTCCTTATCAGAATAGATATGGTCACTCTTCAGGCGGTATATCTTTTCAAAGCTAATATTTCGTTCTTTCATCAGGCTGGAAAAGTCGGTTGTTGTTGTGTTCAGGAACTTGCTGAAGTTGAATTGAGAGTAATTGAGCGTTAAGTTCTGGGTATCGATCTTGCGCAAGTCAATCAGTTGGTTGACCAGTGAAAGCAGGTATTGAGCATTCCGGTTGATAATCTGTAAGTCTTCTTTTTCTTTGGGATCGGTAGTTTGCCTGACAAGCTGGCTTGCCGGTCCTTGTATCAGGGTCAAGGGGGTCTTAAACTCGTGCGCGAGGTTGGTGAAATAGGATAGCTTCTCTTTGTTGATAGCCTCCATCTGTTCGGACATGATCTCTATCTTTTCTTTCAGAAGTTTCTGGATATGTTGTTGCCTTGCATTATACCAATAGATGATATAAAGTAGAATGGACATTATCAATATAGCGATAAGTGAGTAGAACCATCCTGTTTTATAGAATGGGGGATGTACAATAATGCTGAGACAGGTGGCCTTGGTAGACCATGTGTTGTCTTGGTTGGTGCATCGTATTTCCAGCGTATATTTTCCCGGTGGCAGGTTGGTGTACTTGGCGTTTCTCTTTACCAATCCTGTGTTCCAGTGCTCCTCCAGTTCATGAATGCGATGGAAGTAGAATACCTTTTCCTGTTCGATATAATCCAGGCAGCTGAATGTGATTTCAAAGGAATTCTGCGGTGGATATAAATGCAGTTCCTTGGTTGTTGAGATACTTACAGGCAGATTATCGCTGTTCAGATAAGGTATCAGCTGGCTGCCGTTACAGACAACACTGGTGAGGGTTATCGTCCGCTGCTTTTGCTTGGGCAGGTTTACTAGCGGGCTGAAAGTTACGAAACCATCGATAGTTCCCAGTAACATATTGTGATTGATGGTCTTACAGCCCGATCTTTTATAGAACTGGGGCACCTGCAACCCGTCTCCTTCATCGAATTTGAAGGCCCGTTTTGTGTTGATATCGAAGAAGTAAACACCTTTTAGGGTACTGATCCACAGGTTCCCGTTCTCATCGTCCAGAATGTTCGAGATGCTGGTGTCCGAAAGACCGCAGCGCACGGCATAGTTCTTGAATGTATATTTTTCGTTGTTGCCGTTGTCTTCCAACAGGTAGATGCCATTTCCGAGGCTACCCAGATAAATCTCCCCCTTTTTAGTTTCGAATATACAAGTGATCTTTTCATTGATTTTGCTTTCGGGATCATCCAGTTTGTGCTGATAGTATATACATTCGTAGGTATTTCTGGAATTTTCCAGATCGATGACATACACGCCGTTTCCGCCAATCCATAATCTTGACTGTGAGTCGATGAAGATTGTATTCATGTTATGAACGGGTTCTTTGGACTGTGTGTAGAACTTTAGCCGGTTGATGGTTCCCGTAGAGAAGTCGAGTGTATTGATATGGCTGCCGTTGCATATCCACAATGCATTCCGGGCAGAGTCCAAGGCTATGTCATGGATGTCATCGGAGGTCAGGGAGGAATTCAAACTGTTGTAATGTTCGAATACGGGATGTGATAGATTATTTTTGTCCAGTTTATCCAGCCCTCCGCCTATTGTTGATATCCAGTAATTGCCGTGCAGGTCCTGAATGATATCCGAGATGTTGTTGTGAGCCAGTGAGCGCGGATCTCCCGGGCTGTGTTTGAAGAGCGAAAAGGAGTCAGCACCTTTCCTCTTAATAGCAAGTCCGCCATCTACAATTCCTGCCAGGATGTTTCCTTCTTTGTCTTCGAGCACTGTGCTGATGATGTTGGGCACTCCTTTCTCATACCCTTGCAGTGAATAATTGAAAGTTATGCGTTGCGGAGCCATGATATTAATTCCGCCGAAGTCGGTCCCTACCCAGATATTATCATTCTTATCAACAAATATCCGGTTGATGATATTATCATTCAGGGACCGGGTTTGTATGCCTCTGCTGAAAGTAACGAATTGATCATTTCGCTGGTATATGTTCACTCCGTTTCTGGTTCCGATAATGATGTCGCCTGATGAGTTTTTATCAATATCCGTGATGAAGTTGGAGGAAATGCTGTGAGGATCATTGGGGTTATGCTGATAGAGTATACAGAACTGATTCTGGGTGTTATAGCAGTATAAACCACTTTGAGTACCGATCCACAGATAGTCACCATACGAAAACAGGCGGTTGAAGATTAACTGAGAAGTATCTAAGTTTGTAACTACGGGTATATTGCTATAATCTTGTTTGCCCGAAGGGGTGAAATGCAATAAACACTTGTCGCCTCCCGCCCAGATATCACTACCGTGTTTTACAATGGTTTTGATATTCACGTCTTTCTTCAATATCCGGATATCTTTTATCTGCCTTTCTTCGTTCAGAATGATGTAGGCGAGTCCGTCACTTTTACCCACCCAGAGATTATTGAAATCGTCGACAAGTAGGGCCTGAACGGGAGAGTAAAGCACATTATTATTTTTACCGGAGTATTCCTTATAGAAGTTGAGATTTTCGTGAAGGAGATCAATGCTCATGATGCCGGCTTCGGAAGCTACCCACAAATAGTTGTTGTCGTCTTCGTCAATGTCATTAATATAATTACTTTCAATAAACTGATACGGTTGCCTGGGAGCTGTGGAGTAGTGTTTCAGTTCGTAACCATCGTAACGGTCGAGCCCGTTGGAGGTTCCGAACCACATGAATGAGTTGCGATCTTTGTGTATGGTTCGGATGGAGTTGTCGCATAATCCGTTCCGGATAGTAAGATAAAGGTAATTGTATTGGTTTGGATTATTCTGAGCAAGTGCTAAACCCTGCCCCTGCAGGAAGCAGAGCAGGGTTGTGATTAGCGTTATTGTCTTCGTATACTTCATATCCGGCCCGGAGATTTAGTTATTGAAAACTGATCCAGTCGATTTCAACTTTACCGTTTCCTTTTAGAGACACGTATAAATCGTGGATACCGGTCTGAGCGGAACGAACCGAGGATTCAATATTCGTCCATTTATCGGTTTTGGGAACTTTTATTTCCGAGATAACCGGACCGTTTGTTCCGTTTATACGTATTTGCAGTGTTCCTCCGTTGTCCGAGGTTACTCTTGCTTTCACTTTCCGGGGAGTACTATCTCCGAAGTTCACCCGGTTGTACTGCACCCATGCACCGTTTTTGCTCAATAAAGTTTTCCAACCTTCGAATTTGTTTGCCTGGTTCAGGTAATCGATGGTCGCTCCCTGATTGCTTAACCGGCTGTAGCGATCCAGTTGAATTTCTTTCCGGGCGTCTGTTATGCCCACTCCGCGCAGGGTAGGGGTTACTTTTTGGATAGTGCCGTCCGCGTTGAAGAATAAGGAGTCGACCCGTGCCGATCTGTTTTTATCGAATTCGGGGGAGTAATCGTTGTGGTGATAGAACAGATACCACTGGTCTTTGTATTCCACCAATGAGTGGTGATTGGTCCAGCAATCGGTTGGTGATTCATCCATAATGATACCCTTGAACTCGAAGGGACCCATGGGATTGTTTCCCATCGCGTAAGCCAGAACTTCCGTTTTTTCCTTTACCCAGGGGAATGTGAAGTAATATTTTCCGTTGCGTTCAAAGGCGAAAGGTCCTTCTTTGAAACCTTCGGGTAATCCTTGAATTTGCATGGGTTCTGAGGCGAGTTCAAGCATATTGTCTTTCAACTTTGCTACTGACATTCCGCGGCCTGACCAGTATATGTAGGCTTGCCCGTCTTTATCAATGAGCACGCAAGGGTCGATGCCGTTGACTCCTTCAATGGGAGTGGCCTGCGGGGTGAAAGGGCCGTAAGGCTTGTCGGCTATGGCAACTCCAATGCTGAAACCGCGTTTGCCTTCGCCTTTAGGGGTGGATGGGAAGTAGAAATAATATTTCCCATTCTTGTATACACATTCGGGGGCCCACATGGAATAGGAGTCAGGAGCCACCCAAGGTACATTTTTCTGGCTTAGGATCACTCCGTGGTCTGTCCAGTCTACCAGATTGTCTGACGAGAAAACATGGTAATCTGCCATACAAAACCATTCTTTCAGACGCTCGATGGGGCTTGGAATGTCATGTGAAGGATAGACATACATCTTGCCTTCAAAAACTTTGGCGGTGGGATCGGCAGTGAACTGATCCGTAATAATGGGATTCTGAGCTTTTAATGTACCTATTATTACCAGAAATGCGGATAATAAAAATAGTCTTTTGTTTTTCATAAGTTGACTGTTTTTAATGTGTACGGGCTTTCTATTTCTTCATCCGGACACAAAGATAAAATAAAAATGGTAGGAAGCCCCGAGATAGGGCGACTTCCTTTTATTGTAAAGTGACTTTGACAGATTGCAGGTCCCGGGCTGCGGAACTTGTTCCGTAGAATAACTCGTACTCACCCGGTGCCACACGCATGGTATTTGTAGAAGGATCGAAACATTCGAATGATTCGGATGGCAACTCTATCTTGATATCCTGTTGGGCTCCTGTTGCGAGTTCTACACGTGCATAGGCTTTCAGGGACTTTAATGGTCCATCAGCATCATCTGTTTTGCGTATGTAAACCTGTACGATTTCAGTTCCGGACCGTTTGCCTGTGTTGGAGACCGGTACAGTCAAGGTCAGCGACTCATCTGTACGGAGTTGGGTTTTGTTGCAACTGGCTGTACCTATGGCGAAATCCGTGTAACTTAATCCGAATCCAAATGGGAACAGAGGGTCGGACATATATCGGTATGTACGTCCTTTCATGGAGTAATCCTCATAATCGGGAAGTTGTTTCGTACTTTTGTAGAAAGTGACGGGCAGCTTACCGGAGGGGTTATAATCACCGAACAGCACATCGGCTACAGCATATCCACCCAGTTCTCCTCCATACCATGCCTGGAGAATAGCGTCGCAACTTTCCGTTTCGGGCAGCAATGCCATAGACGATCCGGAACAATTGACAAATACTACTTGTTTTCCGGCATCTTTCAGAGCTTTCAGGAAATTTCGCTGTACGGCGGGTAATTCTATATCTGTACGGTCACCCCCTTTGAAGCCGGGAATATTTACAGGCATTTCTTCCCCTTCCAGTTGTGGCGAAATGCCACCTACGAAGACCACTACATCTATGCCTTTAAGTTTCGAAATGCTTTCACTGTAATTGATCGGGAATTCTTTTCCGAGGTTGAACTTCAGGTTTGCAGCCCAGTTTTCTACTTGTGCATAGAGTATTTCTATCTTATATTCTTTCCCCTTCTCCACTTGTAGCATGGTGCGGGTATCGGTGGTTCTCCAAGTGCGGTGTTTAGTCATCGACTTGCCGTTTACCAATAATTCAAAGTAACTGCAACCTTCGAGATTGAGGAGAATTTCGCCTGATTCCTTCGGGATTAATACGGTTTCGTATTTGGCTGAGAACTTTTCAAGATTCACTCCCGGGCCGAAAGTATGTAATCCGTATGTAGTCACGTTGATAGGCTGGGTGGTACGGAGCGAAGAGACAGGCTCTCCCTGGCGTTCTGGATTGTTCCAGAATGTAGCTTTTATGCCGGGTTTCCCATCTATGCTACATTGGTCAAGATAGGATTCCAATGTTTGGTCATTCACCAGGTTACAGCCTTTCATGTAGACGATCTGATTCTTTTTCAGTTTACTTTTGAAGCCGTCCAAGATGGTAATGGTCTGATTCGGAGTTCCGTTGTAGTTGCCCCACAGCATAGGTTTGTCATCAGCGTTAGGACCGATAACCGCAATCTTGCGGATGGATTTACTTAAAGGCAATACATTGTTCTTGTTCTGTAAGAGTGTCATTGTCTGGCGTGACATATTCAGTGACAAATCTTTGTGAGCCTTACAGTTGACTACCGACATCGGTATTTTTGTCCAGTTCACTAATGACGGGTCATCCATTTCTCCGAGTTCAAAGCGTCCTTCCATCAGGCGGAGCACATGTTTGTTCACTTCTTCTTCCGTTATCAATCCTCTGGATACGGCTTCCGGTAGTTTCTGATAAGCGTATCCGTATCCACATTCCACATCTGTACCTGCCATGGTTCCTTTGACGGCTGCATGTACGGCATCGGAGGAACTTTTGTGGGAAGTCCAGAAGTCGGCAATGGCTCCACAATCGGAGACTACGAGATATTTGAATCCCCATTCATCACGGAGTATTTGTTGAAGCAGACGGGTGTTTCCACAACAAGGATCATCGTCCAGGCGCTGGTAGGCGCACATAACTTCGCGTACATCGGCTTTTTGTACCAATGCCTTGAACGCAGGCAGGTAAGTTTCCCATAGGTCACGGGGACTGACGTTGTTCAGATTGGCTGTATGACGGCTCCATTCCGGACCACTATGTACGGCATAATGCTTGGCACATGCAAGCAATTTACGATACTTTTCATTTTCAGGTCCCTGTAATCCTTTTACCACTGCGATACCCATTTGAGAAGTCAGGTAAGGATCTTCCCCGTAAGTTTCCTGACCACGTCCCCAACGGGGATCACGGAAGATGTTTACGTTGGGAGTCCAGACAGAGAGACTGTGGAAACGGACGTCTTCCAGTCCGTTGCGTACGCGTTCGTTGTGTTTGGCACGCATTTCATCGGAGACTGCATTGAAGATTTCGAATACCAGTTTGTCATTGAATGAAGCGGCCATTCCTACCGGTTCGGGGAAAACGGTTACATTTCCCTGATTGGCTACCCCGTGAAGGGCTTCACTCCACCAATTGAATTTCTTTATTCCCAGGCGTGGAATGGCTTCCGAATCATCACACATCAAGAGCGCTTTCTCTTCTAAAGTCAAGCGTTTCACTAAATCCTTCGCTCTTTCTGCCGGACTTAGTTCGGGATTCTGATACGGCAATGTTTGTCCCCACCCCGATAGGGAGAATAACAAACCACAGGTTACTAATACCTTTTTCATAATAATGTTGTTTTCATGGTATAAAATTATGTTTTTATTTCTTGGTTGCTAAGGATGATATTTCCCCAGTATTTTAATTTCGTCTCCTGAAATATCGACTTCGAACAATGTTGGTCTTCGTGGCCCCAGGTTCTCGGAGTCGAGGCTTTGGTGATGCAGGCACATCAGCAACTTTCCATCGAATGTACGGAACAACATACCGTGCCCTGAATTATTAGGTATCAGAGGATCATTGCACTGAACCCAGGGACCGGCAAGTTTACCCGACTCGGAGTAGGCCACTCCTTGCGCACAACGGCTGTTGCTCCAACTGGACCACAACATTCCTAAACGCCCCGTGCCCGTCCGGAACAAGAACGGACCATCTGCCACATAGCCTCCCAGCGCCATGCCGATAGTGAGCTCGCCTATCGATTTCATTTCTCTTGGCCATGGGGCATCGGATGCTCTGAAAAGGGTGGTAGAGGTTCCTATTGATTCTGATAGTTCCGGAGTCAGTTGAACGTAGTCGATCATCCCGTCTACGGTTTGCATCCATTCGTGACAAAAGACCATATAGGGCACTCCGTCTTCTTCCCAGAAAGTACCGTCGAGTGTAGACCAGTCCTCCGGCAGATAGTTCTTGTCGCTGATGGGATGGTAAGGACCTGCTGCTTTGTCGGATGTAAGGATATGGGTGGCACGGCGTTGTACATTGTATCTATCAGGTACAGTGTCTACTATGATCTTGGGATTGGTAAAGGTAACGAAACAATAGTATTTACCTTTATATTTATGGAGCTCCGGAGCCCATATTCTTGGCGCGGTTCCAATCCAGGAAGTTGTATCCACAGTAATGTATTGATAGGGGCCTGTCCACTTTTTCATATTTGTACTTTTCCATAAACTACCGCCACTTCCAACCAGATAATACATCTGTGTTTCTTCATCGGCCAGGATAAAGGGATCGCTTAGCTGTAAAGAGTCAAAGGAAGTGGTGTCTATCTTATCTCCTTCCTTGCCGCCAATAAATGTATATTGTTTTATCGGCTCTGGGCTCTTAGTCTGGTTACAGGCAACCAGATTAAGAACGAACAGAGTTATTGTGAAATGAAACAGTATCTTCATAGTTGCAAGTATTGTTAAAACTACATCTGTATTATGTGAAGTATCATTTGAATATCAAGCCTGGAAAACTCCCATTGACAGGCCGGCTATGGCACGATGTTCCCTGTCGGGTAAAGTACGGGAGCCTTTCCCAGTGCCCACGTCGTTCCTGTGATAACGGAACAGAATATTATTGCGCTTCCCGTCCTGACAATTGCTCTTGATAATTTCCTTCTTTTCGTTGTTCATCTTTTATACTTTTCAAAAAAATTATTCGAATGTTAATGTTAACTGCAAAAGTAACAGGTAATCCCATTAAGAAAGGGTATAAAACTGTTTTTGAGGAGGATTTTTCTCGCTGGCAGGGCGTATATGTGGCACAAGTGTTACATTTGCAGGACACAAGTGTTCTATTTGATCAATGCAAGTGTTCTGCAAATGAAATACAAGTATCCTGCAAATGGAGGATCAGACACCTTATTTTAGCAGGTGTGTTTCGAAGCAACAATAAATCATTTATCCATAGCAGCCTGCTTTCTAAAGAATTCCGTCATTTTATTGAAAGTCTGCTCATTGAAAGTTATAGGGCCATGCTGTCCCTGAGGTACAGAAATAAACTCCTCCAATCGTCCTTTTGCATTTAAAGCATCTTTGAAGAAAATGCTCTGACAACAGGGAACTACCTGATCGGCATCTCCATGAATCACCAAAAACTTAGGATCTCCTTCGTCAATATAAGTCATCGGATTCAAAAGAGCCAGCACATCCATATACTCGCTCGGTGTCCCTCCTATCAAGGCTGCCTCAGGTGAATCTGCTCCTTTGGTCGTAGCACAGTTTTCCATGCGCGTCATGTCTATCGGTCCGAACCAATCCACCACTGCATCCACCCGGCTGCTAAAGGAAGTACAATCACCCACATTTCCTTCAATATCCATCTCCGTATCACCTACCTTATATATTTTGACTCCATTAGTAGTGCCGGCCAGTGAAGACAGATGACCGCCCGATGAAAATCCGGTGATACCGATAAAGGATGTATCGAGCCGGTATTCATCAGCATGGGCACGGATAAAGCGCACAGCTGCCTTCACATCATTGATCTGCGCCGGAAACTTCGCATCGCCACTGGAACGATGGTTGATGGAAACCACCGCAAATCCCCCGTCGAGCAACGGTTTCCCCATCGCCTGGAAAGCCATCTGCTTCATATTATTGGCAAACCAGGCGCTACCGTAGATCAAGACCACCACTTTATATTCAGTCTGTCCTCCATCGGGCAGATAAATATCGAGTTTATGTCCCTCCAGACTGTCATTAGCATAGTTGATATCAGTCCATTGCGTAATCTGTCCGAAAGACATGAATGAATAGAACAACGCACACACAAATCCAAAAACAAGTTTCATATTTTTCAGTTTATTAAAAAGTTGACAATTATTTAAAAAGAAGCGGAGCAAACTCATTCAATGCTCTGCGCCACGTGAGCCATTCATGGGCCGTATCGGGAGATTCATAATACACATATTTAATTCCCTGTTTGTCCATCATCTGCCGGAAAGCCTTCACTACTCCGGGGAAAGGATGCGGTTCGGCCGTACCAAGTCCCAGAAAGAAAACCTTAAACTGAGCGTTTACAGCCTTAGCATCTTTAAACTTCCCATTAAGGAAAGTAGTTGCATCCAGCGGTTCGGTACTCGGATAATTGGACGTACCACTGAAACCACCATAATAGGCAAAATGCCCGGGATTATTCATGGCAATATGCATAGTTTGGTTAGCCCCCATTGACAATCCTGCAATGGCGCGGTCTTCACGACCGGACAAGGTACGAAACTTCGCATCAATCATCGGAATGACTTCGTTCATCAGCACTTCTTCAAAAATAGAAGCAGCAAAAGGCGACTTTTCACCGGGCTTCGTAGCGTATCCATTGTCCATTACCACCAACATAGGAACTGCCTTTCCGGCGGCAATCAGATTGTCCAGAATCAAATTGGTCTTACCTTGTCTTCCCCATCCCGTTTCGTCCTCAAAACTACCATGTTGCAGATAAAGCACCGGGTAACGTTTATCTTTATTATCCCCATATCCCGCCGGAGTATAAACAAAACAACGCCTCCATGCTTTTGTCAGATTGGAATAATAATTCATCTCACTCAGCAAGCCGTGAGGAATATCTTTCAAGGCATAGAAATCGGCATCATGAGCCGGAACCTCTATACCACTGCCCCAACGACCCGCTCCATAGAAATAAATGGTACCCGGATCAGGAACAGCTGCTCCGTCCACATTCAGCTGGTAATAATGGAATCCCTCCTGTTGCGGAGCGGACTCGCCTGTCCACACACCCTTTTCATCTTTGGTAAGGTCATACTTCACGCCACCCAAATCGAGTTGTACTACCTTTGCTTCGGGTGCCGAAATTTGTACACGAACCTTACGCTCCGAATTGACCTGAGGATAAAGCTTCCACGGTTGATTCACTTCCGATGGTTTGAAATCCTCCACTGTCTGTGCAAAAGATGGTAAGCCTACACTTACCATCCATGACATCATACTCCAAAATAAAATTTGTCTCTTCATAAATTAGATATTACTTCTTAAATAAATTCGGTATAAATTCATTCAGACATCTGCGCCAGGTAAGCCATTCGTGGGCTGTTCCCTGCGATTTATATGAAGCTACACGGATATTCATGCCTTGCAGAGCCTCAATAAGTTGTGCGGTTCCCATATTTTCTTCCGTTCCGCAGCCCAGGAACAAGTAATGTACTTTCTTGTTGAAAATATCGGCATCAGCAAACACTCCATTGAAGGCATTCTTTACATCCAGTCCGAAGATAGCTCCACTGAAACTGCCAATATACGAAAATTTATCAAGATTGGTCAAAGTAATGTCGAAAGTTTGCTTGCCGCCCCATGACAGCCCCGCCATAGCACGGTGTTCGCGGTCAGTATAAGTACGGAATGTTTTGTCCACCATCGGGATAAGGTCATTTATCATCAGAGTGGCAAAAGAAGAACCATACAGGTTACGTTCATCATTCACATTCTTTCCGGGACGCGGGCGGAATCCCACTTCTACATCGCCACTTTCCATCACCACAATCATGGGCACACATTTACCTTCGGCAATCTGGTTATCGAGAATGTTGTACATGTAGCCCTGTGTGCTCCATCCGGTTTCATCCTCGCCCATGCCGTGTTGCAGATAAAGCACCGGATAGCGTTTCTTTGTATTTTTTTCATATTCGGCGGGAGTATAGACCACGCAACGACGGAAACGCTGCTGGCTTTCAGCATAGTAAGTACAGGTGCGCACCTGTCCGTGGGGCACATTCTGTGGGCGGTAATAATCGCCTTCTTTACCCTCAGGCACTTCTATCCCACTTGCCATACGGCTACAGCCAAAGTAAGTACAACTCATGGGGTCGATAACCGAGAAACCGTCCACCAACAAGAAGTAATAGTGGAAACCAACTACCAACGGGTCAGTCTTCACTGTCCACCAACCCTGTTCATCTTTATCCATATCATACTTCTTGCCGCAAATATCCACCTGCAAGCGTTTTACGTTGGGTGAAAAGATGCGGAAATAGGCACGGTTCTCCTTATCCAGACGTGGAAAATCGCAGCCGTGCATATTCGATGAGGCTTCCACCGTATTCTTTATTACTTCCTCTGTGGTGGGAAGTTCCTTACCCATCATCTTCAGCATGGCGGCAGCATAGCGGCGGCCCAAAACGCGATAACCAGCAGCATCAAAGTGCAGATGGTCGGCAGCACAGCTCAAGCCTTTTGACGAAACAACGGCACAGTTCTTTATCACCTGCGGCAAGGTTGCTATGATCGGATTCATGGCGGCACAAGTACCCCCGTGGTCGGCATTCACTACTTCACCGGCCAGTAAAGGAACTTCTTCAGTTTTCAAATTTAAATCAGCCAGCAAGTTGTCATATACATCCTTTACTTTTGCAGGCCATTCCTCTTCTCCCGTGTTCGATTCACCCTGGTGCAATAAGATACCTTTTATCACGCCATCTTTCTGTGCTATTTTAGCCATCTCCACCAAGCGGGCATAAGGATCGTTGTCATACTCCTTGAGCATACCCAACATCCATTGCGGAGCTGTCTTGATATATTCCCCGCGCTTGTCTTTCTGGAAAAGTTCTATCTTGCAGCCGCCCACTGCTACATGCACCACACCCACACGTACATTTTCCGGAAGGTTCTCTATCATTGTCCGCCCAAAGTAGTCTACGGGAGTCAATCCCGTACGCTGACGACACAGCGGAGCACGTGCCGGATACCATTTACCCTTTACCCTGCCCAATTCTTTATTTTCTACAGCTGACAACACTTGGAAACGCGGACTTACCAATGTGTCCTGAGCCTCATAGCGGGCATTCCCTTCCATGTTCGATTGTCCCAGACACAGATAGATATAAAAGTTTGCATCTTGTGCAGATACAGTCAGGCTTGTAAGAAGCAGACCTGCCAACAAAGCCATAATAAGTTTTATACTTTTCATTTTTATTTTATATTGATAATAAATATAATAATTTGCTCTAAGTTTTTCGGCATTGCCGGTGAGTGCGTAAAACAAGCATGCGATAAATAATAACAGTTTTTTCGTTCTATTCAATTATAAGGTTTCTACTCGTTTGCTTTCAAATGCAGTAAGTGCATTGCAAAGAAAGACTTTTTTTGCGGTTTAAATCAATTCCCATGTGATATAAACCTTTCTCTATAGCTCATTTCCATAAAAAAGTAGAACTTATCGGGCAATTGGATAAAAGATAAGGTGAAGGATGTGAGGGCTGAAAAGCGGATATATTGATGGTCTACTCATAACGACAAAAAGGCCATACTAATATTTCTTTCAGTATGGCCCTCATGAACTTTACCTATAATATCTATCGTCCTATTGAAATAATGAATATCATTTTTATTAATTTGCCCAACCGCGTACCTGATGTATTTGGTCGTTGATTTCGATTATATTTTGTGGAAGTGGCCAGTATTCGTTCTTGCCCTCAACGAATTTAAGTGTAATGTTAGCTTCGGCATATGGGTGACGTATGTCATACACAAGCTTGTGAGGTTTACTGCCACCGGAAGTCCAATATTCGTCAGTTTGATAAGGAACGTTATCAAGCACCTTGTCGTAGCACTGCTTGGCAATACCCCAACGAACGATGTCGAACCAACGGCAGCCTTCGAACCAAAGTTCATATTGCTTTTCGTTTTGAAGCACTTCGAGGTCAACAGTGGCAGATACGGTTGCTGAACCTGCGCGTTGCTGAATCTTGTTGATATACTTCTTAGCTTCATCCGGCTGACTTGATAAACAAGCTTCTGCATAAATCAGATAAGCTTCACCCAAACGGGCAATGCAGAGGTTTGTATTGTTACAGTTGTCACCTACAGAGAGGTTAGCGTCGTTAGGATGCATCATCATCTTCACTTCCATCACGTCACTACGAGAGAATGAACCATAAGTATTGGTGATACCACGGTTTTCGTCAAATTCTTTATCTGCGCGAGTAGTGCAAGTAGCATCGCTTTTCCAACCGCAGAGTTTTTCATCGTAAAAGAATTCGTCAGAAGTCAAGAAAGTAGCTTTACGACGATAGCTGTCACCATCGTTTGCCAGCATTTTGTGAGCAAACTCATGATTGATAGAGCCACCACCCCAACCACCGGTTGAGCAAATAAGTGGACTCGTACCACCACCTTTAATATCATCACCACGCCAGTTGAGTACGTTGGCCACCATCCAACGGCCACGATTATTACCACCTCTCCATCCTTCTGTACCACCTGCGGCCGCTGTATTAGTAACATAGTTGAATTCGAAAATCTTTTCTTCACAACCATCACCTTCTACGTGGAACAAGTCACGGAAACGTTCACCCGGAACGAGGTCGTAGTTTTGAGACTCTACAAGGGGTTTCATTACGCTAATCACCTTGGCATTGTCACCTGCAAAAAGAGCAGACTTACCGGCTACGAATCGAGCGAAACCTTGAGTTACAACCCAAGCACCTTCTTGATCATTCTTACCTTTACGTTCGGGCAAGTCAGAAAGAGCCTCTTCACATTCTTTCACGCACCAATCAAAGATAGCCTTTTGTGACTCTGCATTCACCGGTTTTTCATCGGTGATGAGGTGATCAATCAAAGGGGGCTGATAATACACCTGTGCAGCCAGCATGTGTGCCCATGCACGCATCACCTTAGCTTCGGCAACAGCTTGTTTCTTAACAGGAGTATCAGCTGTTTCACCAAAATAGTGAATTATCAAGTTGGCAGAATAGATTGCCTTATAGATGTGATTATAAAGCGTACTGATAGGGGCATAGCTGGGATCATAACGGAACTCATTAAGTCTACGGAAATCTGCATGGTCGTCAATGTTACCACCGGCTGCAAACACGTCGTCGGCAGAGTAGTTAAGACCCATGATATATGCATTCCAGATACCTTCAGTAGCACCGATTTCTCCGATATAAGTAGCATACATGGCTGTCAACGCGGATTCGGCATCCGCATCAGTCTTGTAGAAGTTAGCTGTACTGCTGGTTGCTTTCTGTTCCACATCAAGCATGTCTTCACACGCAGTAAACATCATATTTGAAAGCAAAGCGATTGATAAAAATATTTTTTTCATATTTCTTTCGATTAATTATAATTAGAATGTAACACTTACGCCAAATACCATCTTTTTCATGATAGGATATGCACCCTTGTCGAGACCCGGACAGTTGTATTCATTTGTACAGGTTTCAGGGTCGAGACCCGGATACTTGGTGAATGTGAAGAAGTCGTCCAATGATACGTAAAAACGTGCGTTGTCGATGAATACTTTATTGGTGATCCTCTTAGGCAATGTGTAACCAAGTTGAATTTGCTTAATCTTGAAGAACGAGCTATCGTAAACCATGGCAGATGAACGCCAGAATGTACCGCTACCTGTTACAGAAGCTGCGTCAGGAAGTTTGCCAGACTTGAAGTCTTTATAAATACCTTCTGATAAGTTGTTGTAGCCTGAACGATAGAGACCGTAGTAGACATCGTTACCGGCAGCACCGGTACCGAACAAAGTGAAGTCGAACCCCTTGTATTCAGCATTCAAGGTAATACCGTAAGTCAAAGTAGGGAGACCGGAACCGATGTTGGTCATGTCATCAGCTTGTGGGTCGTTGGTCAATTCGCCATCTTTGGTGTAGTATTGTGCAGTACCGTCAGCAGCACGGCCCGCATACTTAAAACCGCGCATGTACCATATGGGTTCGCCTTGCTCGAAGTAGCAACGAACAACTTCGGGAGATGCACCTTCAACAGTTGCGCCGGAAATACGTTCGATAGATGGATCGAGGTAAGTCACTTCATTGTGAAGTGTGGCCATGTTAGCAGATATGCCATATTTGAAGTCACCGATATGGTCTTTCCAGCTAAGTTCTACTTCGAAACCGCTGTTTTCAACTTTACCGGCGTTCATTGTCATAGAAGAAACACCTGATTCAGGCATAGTGGGAGCACTTACAAGCAAGTCCCTGGTATACTTCTTGTAATAGTCGAGACCAACGCTCAATCTGTCGTTTAAGAAACGGAAGTCAGCACCCAAGTCGATTTGTTCTGAAGTTTCCCAAGTCAGGTTAGGGTTGGCAATACCGTTAGGCATTGAACCAAAAGTAACGGCACTTGTTGAACCATAGTTATAAAATTGTGAATTCGTACTAATACCGGCTGTATATGCATAGTTACTCAATACGTTTACGTTACCATTCTGTCCCCAAGATGCACGGAGCTTACCGTATGACATGATGCTTGGATTGACGTTATCTTTGAAGAAGCTTTCGTTTGAGAATGTCCAGCCTGCAGATGCAGAGAAGAACTTACCCCAACGGTTGTCTTTCGAAAGTTTAGAAGAGTCGAATGCATCGGCACGGAAGTTAGCCTGAACGCTATAGCGGTTGTCGTAGCTATAAGTTACACGGCCGAAGTAAGAGAGTGCTCGAGTAGTGCCCTTTATGCCGCCGATGTTCTTCGTTGTTCCTTCATTAGCATTTACACAATCGAGGTAGATGAAGTTAGAAGAATAAGCTTTAAGGATGTCCGAACCGGAAGCATTGGCGCTGACAAAATTTGAATCGCTTTGGCGATATGACATACCGGCCATGGCACCTACAGCGTGTTTGCCGGCGAAGATATCGTTATAGTTGGCGAAGTTTTCCCATTGATACCAAGTAGAATTTCTACTAGCGCCAGAGATAGTGTAGTTGTCACCTTTGGTTTGACCATTGAGGTAGTAGGGGTATTGATAGTCAGATTCGTTGTTGAAGGAGATACGATAACCCAAACGAGAAGTGAAAGTCACTTGCTTGACAGGAGTAACGTTCATGTAAGCGGTACCATTAACGTTTACGCCACTGTTGCGTGATTCTGAACGGTCGCGTTGCGAGAAGGGGTTGCCACCGGCAAGACGTTGGTTGAAGTAGGAAGTAGCATAATAGCCGTTTTCATCACCAAAGAGAGTGTAGTTAGAATCACCTGCTTGAATTTTATTGTAGTAGTCACGATATTCACCCAACATTTGTTCCGGTTTTGTCCAGTAGAGCGGAGTCAGCGGGTCAATCAAAAGAAGCATCTCGAAGGAAGAACCATAACCTTGTTCGGATATACCACGAGTACTCCATTTCTCAATAGAGGTGTTGGTACCTACTTTCAACCAATCCTTAATCATATAATCGGCATTGATTTGAGCAGTAAGACGTTCGTACTTATCTTTGCTACCCTTAACGATACCGTCTTGGTTCACATGGTTCACACTTAAGAAATATGAACCGCGGTCGTTGCCACCTTCTAAAGTAAGGGTGTGTTGTTGAGCCCAAGTATCTTCGAAATAAGCCTTCAACCAGTCTGTATTGGTATTAGGATCCCATCCGTATTGAGTTTGAGCATCAGCCAAAGCGGCATTCACAGATTCAGCGCCAAGCTGCATAGTCATCCAGTCCTTGAATTGAGTAGCGTTAAGAAGACTGGGCACGTCACCGAGTGATTGGTTAGTCCACTTGCCGCTATAAGTAATAGAACTTCGTCCTTTTTTACCCGATTTAGTAGTGATAAGAACAACACCGTTACCGGCTTCAGCGCCATAGATAGCAGCCGAAGCAGCATCCTTCAATACTTCCATTGATTCAATCATAGAAGGATCGAGGTATTGGATAGAGCTGACTTGCAAACCATCAACAATCAACAAAGGACCGATGTTGTTTGAGTTTGAAGAATAACCACGAACGCGGATTGATGCGCCTTGACCCGGTTTACCGGAACCATTCAGAATTTGTACACCCGATGCCTTACCTTGCAAAGCAGCGGCAGCATCGGTAGTAGACAAACCTTTCAGCTCATCGGCCTTTACTGAAGCTACCGAACCGGTAAGGTCACTCTTGCGTTGCACGCCATAACCTACAACCACTACTTCGTCAAGTACTTCGGTGTCTTCTTCCAGACGGAAGTTGATTACGTTACGACCACTCACTTTTACAGTCTGTGACTTGTACCCTATAAAAGATACTTCAAGGGTAGCATTACTACTTTCAACTGATATAGAATAATTACCATTGAGGTCGGTAATACAACCGTTATGGGTTCCATTCTCCAGAATAGTCACCCCAATCATCGGCTCAGAATCATTGGCCGAGACAACAGTACCCTTGACTTGAAATTGCGCCGATGCTGACATACATGCCAAAAGCATAAGCATAAACAGAAAAGGAATCTTCTGATTTTTTTTGACTACATTTTTCATCATAATTAGTTTAAGAGTTAATAATCACATTTTTTCTTTTGTCATTAGCTATTGCTACAATAGCTTTCTAACCGTCATCATACATACATTTCATAGCTTTTAATTATTTAATTTTTTGAGGCCTGTTGGCGGAATCAGGGGGGCTGTCCGGCATTCTGCCGGAGCCATACCAGAGAGGAGGCAACCCCCTGTTTGCTCCGTATCATCCCCAGACAGGGGTACCTCTGACCGAAGATGATACGGAGTTGGTACGGTTCGGTTATTGCCCAACTCCGGCTTTGGCCCTTTTGGGGGCACAGGGAAAAAGCCATTCATTCCGCATCGGCAAGCCAACTGTTGATTTGCATTGTTGATTCAAATGGAGCTGTCTGAACCGGTTCGTCACGTTTGAGTGCGATTGCCCGGCAATAGCACTTTAGGGGAATGAGCCTGTTGCTAATGGTCGCGGAAATTCCATTTGGAATTGTCACTGTTCATATCGAATATGTCGAGAGATGGAGTGCTGTCGCCTACGGACACCAGAACCAGTTCCTTGTCTGTTCCCGGCACTTTTTTGGGCATGATTCGGTAGGTGCCGTCTGTCAACTGGTCGATTCGCCACAGTTGTTCGGGGGCTCCTGTGAATTCAGGAACAGTCACGATTTCCGCACCTGCTGTAGCGGCCAGTGCACGATTGGTTCCTTCAATCACAATCTTGTAATAAGGGCCGCCCAGGTATCCGCCCCCATCGGGCACGGCAGTAATGGTCCACTTCTGATGAGGACGGAACATATAATCACTGATTCTTACGTTGATTTTTCCTTGTGGCCAAGTTCCGATCACGTCTTCCAATGTTTGCGGTTTCAAGGGTACGACGGGCGTGTCGTCTTTTTCCCAGAAGCGGTGTCTGGTATATTCCATACGTACAAAATCGACGGCAAGTTCAAGGGCATAACCTCTACGCTCGGATTCAATCTCATACGTTCCCTCTTTGAATACTTCACCGGCAACGGGCCAGCCATTCTTCCATAAAAGCGGGCGTATGCCCAGCACACTGCGTCCACCCCGGTCGAAATCGGCTTCAAAGTGGCATGACATCTTCTCCACTCCGTCGGCCACCTTGAAAAGCCCGAAGTGTCCCGGGCCGGTTTGGCGGTTGCCTGCGGCAATCACCATTTTGCCGCCGCCTTCCAGCATTTTCCGTCCCATATTGTCGACATACGGCCCCGTCACTTTGCGCGAGCGGCCGACTACGATGTTGTAGGTAGAGTTGGGGCCATCGCAGCAGGTGCCATGCGTCCCTAAGAGGTAATACCAGCCGTCACGATAGATCAGGTCGGTTGCTTCGCAGTCGATGGCGATGTCTATTTCTTTGTTGCCCTCCATCCGTTTGCCGGTTGCGGGGTCGAGTTCCACAAGCCTGATAAAGCCGAAGTACGTGCCGTAAGACAACCACAAGCGTCCGTCTGTCGGGTCGAGCAGAAGCCCGGCGTCGATGGCATCGCAATCTTCATCATACGCGGAGGAGGCCACTTCTATGGGTTCCGTATATTTGAAATCAGGAGAATTGGGGTCCAAGGTTTTATTCCACATGGTCAATACTTTGCCGCTGTGTCCTCCGCCGAGGCCTCCTCCCGTGGCACTGTAAGCAACCAGGTAGCGGTCGCCGATTTTCACGGCATCGGGCGCGGCGCCTCCGCCGGGCCTTACTCCGCCGCCGTTCCATGTCCAGCCGTCTTCAGATATCAATCCGCCTCCGCCTGTGCCGAAAGTATAATATTTACCATCACACTCCATGATAGTGGACGGGTCGTGGATGTATGGAGTGCCGATTTGTGCAATTGCTTTTTCAGATGTCAATGTAAACATCAGGGCTGCCGTGCCCAGAAGTATAGCTTTTGTTTTCATGATCATTTATGGCTGATAGTAATGTTTTTAACGGGTGTTCCATTCTCATTGAGGAAGCGAACGCAGAAATCGCTCATTCCGGGACCGTTGATGACGGCTCCGCGAATGATGTTCTTGCCCTTCTTTAAGGTCAGCCGGCGTGAGAGGCAGTCATCTTTGACCATACGCCGGTCGCCCGAAAGGATGACGGCTTCCTCACCGTTCAGCCACCACATGGATGCGGAGTTGGAACCTACTGACATCCGGATGTTTTCCATGTCTTCGGGACATTCGATGACTGTGACTGCCCAGAACAGCACTCCGTACACTTGCTTCTTCAGGCCGGAGGCAAAACGGAAGAGCTTCACGTTGAACAGTTTGCTGTCCAACGCATGCCAAGCCAGCTTCTGTTTGCCTACTTTCACTTTATCCCCGTCTTTGGGCAGGACGGTGAATTGATTGGAGAAATACTCGGTTGCAAATGCTTCGCGAATGTAACTGTCGGTAAATACCGTATTGGAACGGTTGGGCTTGTCGATGGGTTCCAGCAATAGCCAGCGCTGGATAAAGCCTTCATTGTCCGGGGATATTGTATTCGTGGTTGCCGGAGAAAAGTAGTCTGACAACCGGGGGGACGCTTCACTCTCTTGAGCATAGCCATGTATACCCATCATAACCGCGATACAAGCCGCCAGGAATGATTTTAGATGGAAGATATTCATCTTGTTATAGTCTGTTTTATGGATTATACATTATTTCGTTTTAAATAATAGGGGAGCAAACTCTTTCAGGCATCTGCGCCAGGTGAGGAACTCGTGGGCAGTGCCCGGCGATTCGTAATAGATCGTATTGATTCCTGCGGCCTGCAAGCCGTCGCTGAGGTTCTTGGTCCTTTCCGGATGTTCTTCCGAACCGATGCCCAGGAAGAAGACGTGTACCTTGTCGTTGAATGCCTTACGATTTTTGAATACACCGCCGTACACGGTATCAAGTTGCTTCAGATCGATGCTGCCTGCTCCGCTAAATCCGCCGATATAAGCAAATTTATCCAGATTGTTCAGGGTGGTGTTGAAAGTAAGAAGTCCACCCCAGGAAAGTCCGGCCATGGCGCGATTATCCCTATCGGTCAGTGTCCGGAAATTGGATTCGATATGAGGAATGATTTCATTCACTAAAATAGCAGGAAACTCTGCACCAAATCTTTTTCTCGCATCCTCAGGAGTCTCACCCGAATTGGTCTTGAATACTTCAATATTTCCATTGTCCATGACTACGATCATTGGTTTGGCTTTACCTTCAGCAATCAGGTTATCCATAATAAAATTCATTTTGCCCTGGTTTGCCCAACTCGTTTCGTTTTCTCCCATACCATGTTGCAGATAGAGCACCGGATACTTCTTGGTAGGGTTTTTGTCATATTCCGCCGGAGTATAGACGATACATCTGCGCCATTCTTTGCGGATATCAGAGTAGTACCAGCTTTGGCTGATCAGTCCGTGAGGTACGTTCTTGATGGAATAGTAGTCCACACCTTTCTCCGGGATTTCAATACCACTTACCCATTTGCCCATACCGAAAAATGGTTTACCATTGGGATCGGCGGCACTTACTCCGTCTATTATTACCTGATAGTAGTGGAAGCCTATTACTTCAGGTTCTTTTGATACGAGCGACCAATATCCGTCTGCCTCTTTAGTCATTTCACCTCGGAAACTGATTTCTACTTTCTGGGCATTGGGAGCGTGTATTCTGAAGTGTACACGTCTGTCTTCACCTATACGGGGATAATCAGCTCCATTGATGTTATGTTCATTGGGAGTGGTTCCTGCCGGAAAATCTTGCTGTTGGGCATTCATAGTGAATGGGAACATTAACAAAGAAGAAAAAATAAGTTTTAATACATTTTTCATAAGCATTAGAATAAAATTTAGATATAAAATTAACAACTCAGTGAACTTCCTATTTTAAGTGGATACTGAGCATAAAATTACTCTGCTAATGCTTCGTGCTGGATTACTATTTTGCTTTCGGGGAGGATTTTTTTAGGAGGGTAAGATTCGTCTGCCGGATAGAAAGAAAAATCCTCTTCTTTCCTATATCATAATCTTTTTAATCTGATTGTCAGATAAATATATGGTTTGAAGAAGATGTAGGATGGCGTAGGCAAGTTTTATCCTACACCCCAAACTTAGGAACAATAAGCAGGATCGGAAGAAGGTCATATAAAAATCATGCTTTGCTTTATTGTTTTTGTTCTTTTGCCTATAGCAAAACTTTGTCCTACAGTTGCGGGCTCTACGTTTTTCATATGGGGGGTGTGCATCCCGCAACTGTGGACTATACAGCCCTCAACTGGAAAACGAGGTTTTGCTTATAGCATAATGACATTAATCTTAAAACTTTAGGGGAAAAAGAAAGGGGTATATCAGGTTTTGCATTTATAATAATTGCGACGTTTCCAGCATATTAATCAGTTGCACCCTCTGGATAGAGAAACTGGTGCTTTCTTTCTGTACATACTTCAATAATTCAAGCCCATCCTGATGAAGCTTGGATTTCCGTAGCAAGTCCTCTGCTTCCATATCATCGGATATCTTCAGCATAGTCATGGCGGCAAGTTCTATTTTTCCCATTTCATTGGGATCGCCTTTATATCGGTCTATTAACTCTTGTGTATTCATGCTCAACAACTCATCAGTAGGGAAGCCTAGTATCTGTCGGGTCAGACCGTCATATTCAGTCCATTCATTCCAACGATACTTCTTTTTTTTGAGTAGGGCGTTCACAATCAAAGAAATGATTTCTTGAATCATTCGTATCAGGTAATCTTGTTTAATCATAATTATCTATCGTCTTTATAGGTGATGGTAAACTCGGTTTATTGTTCTTTGGAACTTTGAGAATTCCGGTTTCTTATTAAAGTAATGCTTTGTGCTCACAAAATTAGTGATATTTTTAAGATATCGTTGAAAATCCATACCTTTGTGCGCATTAATAATATAAGGTATAGCAATTTTCCATGAATAAGATAACTTCCGTATGCGTATATTGTGCTTCGAGCACCAAGATTGCTTCTGCTTATTTTGAAGCAGCCCGCGAATTGGGTACTTTGTTGGGGCAGCGCCACATCCGTTTGATAAATGGTGCGGGAGGCATCGGACTGATGAGAGCTACTGCCGACGCAGTACTGGCGGCAGGTGGAGAGGTGACCGGCGTTATTCCTCACTTTATGGTGGAACAGGGCTGGCAACACAAAGGGCTTACGGAAATGATAGAAGTAGAAAACATGCATCAGCGCAAGCAAAAGATGGCGGATTTGAGTGATGCGGTCATCGCACTGCCCGGTGGATGCGGCACTTTGGAAGAATTGCTGGAAATTATTACTTGGAAACAACTGGGTCTCTACTTGAATCCTGTTGTTATCTTAAACACCAATAACTTTTTCGATCCTCTCTTGGCTATGTTGCAGCATGCGATGGATGAGAACTTTATGCGCGAGCAACACGGTGCTATCTGGCATGTGGCAAGTACACCGCAGGAAGCTGTCGAACTGATTCATACCATACCTGTCTGGGATAGTTCCATACGTAAATTTGCGGCAATATGATCAGGCTACTGTTGACATGGATTACGGGATTCAAGGGAATGCCTATTCCCTATTCTCCTAAATTGGATGACGGAATCACTATACTCCTGTTGTGCTGCTTTTTCATATCTGCCTATGTCTTATCCCGTAGTCGTAAGTTCTTAGTGCAACTGATGAAAGACTTTCTGCTCAACCGTGAGCGGACCAGTATCTTTGCAGCCACCACGGCAGCGGATATGCGTTATATGTTACTGTTGATCTTGCAGACTTGTGTACTGGGAGCTGTCTGTACCTTCAACTATCTTATAGATGTCCGTCCGGAACTGGGAGAACGCATTCCTCCTTATATCCTGCTTGGAGTATATCTTGCGATAGCTTTACTTTATCTTTTCTGGAAGTGGGTGACTTACTCTTTCCTGGGTTGGATTTTTTTTGACGGAAACCGTACAAGCCTCTGGATGGAGTCTTATTCTACACTGCTTTATTACCTTGGATTTGCCCTTTTCCCGTTTGCTTTATTCCTTGTTTACTTCGATTTGAGTTTACTTGCAACTGTGATAATTGGTTTATTTCTGATGTTTTTTACTAAAATATTGATGTTCTATAAGTGGATAAAGCTTTTTTGTAACAATTTATATGGCGTTTTGCTTTTAATTTTGTACTTTTGTGCCCTTGAAATCATACCTTGTTTTATTGTATATCGAGGTGTGTTACAAGTAAATGATTATTTGATAATAAATTTTTAGGACGTTGAAAATTAAGAAAGTACTTGTGTCGCAGCCGAAACCGGCATCAGAGAAATCTCCTTACTACGACATCGCCCAGAAGTACGGCGTGAAAATTGATTTTCGCCCGTTTATCAAGGTGGAAAGTCTGTCTGCTAAAGAATTCAGACAGCAAAAAGTGTCAATCCTGGATCATACCGCTGTTATCTTTACATCGCGTCATGCCATCGACCACTTCTTTCACCTGTGTACAGAATTACGCGTTTCCATTCCGGAAACTATGAAGTATTTCTGTGTGACAGAGGCTGTTGCATTGTATATCCAAAAGTATATTCAATACCGCAAGCGTAAGATCTTCTTTGGTAATACAGGAAAGTTTGAAGACTTGTTGCCTTCTATCATCAAGCATAAAACTGAGAAGTATCTGGTTCCGATGTCTGATGTGCACACAGACGAGATCAAAAATCTCTTGGAAAAAAGCAAGATACAGCATACAGAAACTGTTATGTATCGTACGGTAAGTAATGACTTTACTGCAGAAGAAGAATTTGATTATGACATGCTTGTATTCTTTAGTCCTGCAGGAGTAACTTCTCTGAAGAAGAATTTCCCGGACTTCCAACAGAAGGAAATCAAGATTGGTACCTTTGGTTCCACTACAGCACAAGCTGTACGCGATGCCGGACTCCGTCTCGATCTGGAAGCTCCCAGCGTACAAGCTCCGTCTATGACGGCAGCGCTGGATATGTTCATCAAAGAGAACAATAAAGGAAAATAAATTTAGAGTTACGAGCTACAAGCTACAGGCTACGAGTGCCATGCGGAATAGCATGCCATTTATAGCTTAACTTGTAGCTCGTAACTTGTTTACTGCGGAGCTACTTGTAGCTCTTAGCCTGTAACTCGTAGCTAAGAATGCTTAATACCCTGCATAAGACCGAAAGGCTGGATAAGAAGAAAGTCATCGATAAGATGTTTTCAGGCGGTGCGCGTTCGTTTTCCGTCTTCCCTTTGCGTGTGGTATATCTGCCGGTGGAGGAGTTGGAGGCTCCTGTTTCCATACTGGTCAGTGTATCAAAACGCCGTTTTAAGCGGGCAGTGAAACGTAACCGTGTGAAACGTCAGATACGTGAGGCGTATCGGAAAAACAAGCACGGACTATTGCAGGCGCTCCAGGATAAGGAGCAGCAACTTGCTGTGGCTTTCATTTATCTTTCCGACCGGTTGACTGACTCGATGGAAATTGAAGAAAGGATGAAGATTGCGTTGGCTCGTATCACGGAGAAAGTAGCCTCCTTATGAAAAAGCTGCTTTCATACCTGCTGTTGCTTCCTATTTATTTTTATCAGAAGTGCATTTCACCCCTGACTTCTCCTTCGTGCCGCTTCACTCCCACATGTTCACAATATGCCGTTGAGGCGATCAAGAAACATGGTCCTTTTAAGGGATTGTATTTGGCAATCAGGCGTATACTGCGTTGTCATCCCTGGGGAGGTTCCGGATATGATCCTGTTCCATAAAGACATAATATCTTTACTGTATGATAATTCCTGCTGATATACACACTCATTGCCAACCGGAAGTGCCTGGAGAAGCTATTGTGAATTGCTTTCCCGAAACATTTGTTCCGCAACAGGAAGGGTGGTATTCTGTGGGAATACATCCGTGGTATATAACTTCTTCTACTGTATCTCTGGCTGAAAAAAAGAGATGCTTGGAGGAGCTATTGTATCATCCTCAGGTTTTGGCTATGGGTGAAGCTGGATTGGATAAATTGGCTGATGCTTCTCTGTCTTTACAGAGGGAAGTTTTCGAATATCAGGCACGGCTGGCTGAAGAAACTGATAAGCCGCTGGTTATTCATCTGGTGAAGGCTGTGGATGAACTCTTAAAATTGAAGCAGAAGATACGTCCGGTGAAACCGTGGATTATTCATGGATTTCGCGGAAAAGCAGTGCTGGCAGAAGAATATCTCCGACATGGTTTTCACCTTTCTTTCGGAGAAAGGTATCAGGAAGAAGCATTGCGAATCGTACCATCTGACAGGCTGTTTTTGGAAACGGATGAGAGCATGACTTCTATTGATACGCTTTATGAACGGGCAGCTATGATTCGTAAAATTCCCTCTGGGGAACTCAGGGAAACGGTTCGGAAGAATGTGGAGGAAATCTTTTTTAGGCGATAAGAGTTGTTAGTTCAGATAAAGAGTCGTACTTTTGCAATTACAAAGTATATCAAATATTTAAATAGTTAATCATTCGATGAATTTTGTAGAAGAATTGAAATGGCGTGGCATGCTCCACGATATGATGCCTGGTACGGAAGAACTTCTGGCTAAGGAACAAGTGACCGCATACATAGGTTTTGACCCTACAGCGGACTCATTGCACATTGGACACCTCTGCAGTGTAATGATACTGCGTCATTTCCAACGTTGCGGACATAAGCCAATGGCATTGATTGGTGGTGCTACAGGTATGATTGGTGACCCTTCCGGCAAGTCGGCAGAGCGCAATCTGCTCACAGAAGAGATTCTGCAACGCAATATGGATGGTATGAAGAAGCAGTTGAGCAAGTTCCTGGATTTTGAATCAGATGCTCCCAACCGTGCAGAACTGGTGAACAACTACGACTGGATGAAGAACTTCACATTCCTTGACTTTGCTCGCGAAGTAGGTAAGCATATCACCGTAAACTATATGATGGCGAAAGATTCTGTAAAGAAGCGCCTGAATGGTGAAGCTCGTGACGGTTTGTCTTTCACTGAGTTTACTTATCAGTTATTACAAGGTTATGACTTCCTGCATCTGTATGAAACCAAAGGTTGCAAACTGCAAATGGGCGGTTCCGATCAATGGGGTAACATTACAACAGGTGCCGAGTTAATTCGTCGTACAAACGGTGGTGAGGTATTTGCACTGACCAGTCCTCTGATTACGAAGGCTGACGGCGGTAAGTTCGGTAAGACTGAGTCCGGTAACATCTGGCTTGATCCTCGCTATACTTCTCCGTATAAATTCTATCAATTCTGGTTGAATGTGAGCGATGCTGATGCTGCACGTTACATTAAGATATTTACTTCTTTGAGCAAAGAAGAAATAGATGCTCTGATAGTAGAACATGAAGCTGCACCGCATCTGCGTATTCTTCAGAAGCGTCTGGCAAAAGAAGTGACTATTATGGTTCATTCTGAAGAAGATTATAATGCAGCAGTGGATGCATCCAATATATTATTCGGTAATGCAACTTCTGATGCTTTGAAGAAATTGGATGAAGATACTCTGTTGGCTGTATTCGAAGGTGTGCCTCAGTTCGAAGTGTCTAAGGATGCTGTGGCGGCTGGAGTGAAAGCAGTCGATCTGTTCACTGAGAACGCGGCTATCTTTGCTTCCAAAGGTGAGATGCGTAAACTGGTGCAGGGTGGTGGTGTTTCTCTTAACAAAGAGAAGCTGGAAGCCTTTGACCAAGTGATTACTTCTGCTGATCTTTTGGATGAAAAATACCTGCTTGTACAGCGCGGGAAGAAGAATTACTATCTGATTATTGCCAAATAAACGGTTAATTAGTAACAGATATGAAAAAATGCCCCGAAATATTTGGATATTTCGGGGCATACTTCTATCTTTGCACCGCTTTTTAACAGAAAGCGCATAAGTTTGGACTATGGTGTAATGGTAGCACAACAGGTTTTGGTTCTGTTTGTCCAAGTTCGAATCTTGGTAGTCCAACCAAAGAAGGCCTTGAAAGAGAAATCTTTCGGGGCTTTTTATTTAGAATTACTCTGATGGCTCTCTCTATTGTATTATTTTCTGTTAAAGATTTCCTATTTTTATCCATTTGAACAATAATACTACATAATTGGGACAAAAACACAATGTTTCTCCGTTTTCTTTTGCTACATTTGCATCGTGTACGTAAACGAAGTATGCCAATAACCGATTATTATAAACTTTAAAACGTAATAGGATTATGAAAACGAACTATGAAATTCGCTATGCAGCGCATCCCGAAGATGCAAAAAGTTACGATACCAAACGCATCCGTCGTGATTTCCTCATTGAGAAAGTATTTTCTGCTAACGAAGTAAATATGGTATATTCCATGTACGACCGTATGGTTGTGGGTGGTGCAATGCCGGTAGGCGAAGTGTTGAAGCTGGAAGCTATCGATCCACTGAAAGCTCCGTTCTTCCTGACTCGTCGTGAAATGGGTATCTATAACGTAGGTGGTCCTGGTGTAGTAAAAGCCGGAGACGCTGTATTCGAATTGAATTATAAAGAAGCTCTTTATTTGGGCTCAGGTGACCGTGAAGTGACCTTTGAAAGCAAGGACGAAAAGAATCCTGCTAAATTCTATTTCAACTCACTGACTGCTCACCGTAACTATCCTGATAAGAAAGTGACGAAAGCTGATGCAGTAGTTGCTGAAATGGGTAGCTTGGAAGGTTCCAACCACCGTAATATTAATAAGATGTTGGTTAATCAGGTATTGCCGACCTGCCAGTTACAGATGGGTATGACAGAACTTGCTCCGGGTAGTGTATGGAATACAATGCCGGCACACGTTCATAGCCGTCGTATGGAAGCTTATTTCTATTTTGAAGTGCCCGAAGACCATGCAGTTTGCCATTTCATGGGTGAAGTTGATGAAACTCGCCATGTATGGATGAAGGGCGATCAGGCTGTATTGTCTCCTGAATGGTCTATTCACTCTGCTGCCGCTACTCACAACTATACCTTTATTTGGGGTATGGGCGGTGAAAACCTGGATTATGGAGATCAGGATTTCTCTTTGATTACCGACCTGAAGTAATATATTGAGTAAATCACGACTCTGAATCGTAAATTAGAAACAAATAACTATTAAACCTAAGTAAATAAATTATGGTAAACTTTTCATTAGAAGGCAAAGTAGCACTTGTAACCGGTGCTTCTTATGGAATTGGTTTCGCTTTGGCAACTGCTTACGCACAAGCCGGTGCCAAAATCGTGTTCAACGACATTAAACAAGAATTAGTAGACAAAGGTTTGGCTGCTTACAAAGCTGAAGGTATCGACGCTAAAGGTTATGTATGCGACGTAACGAATGAAGAGCAGGTGAATGCTATGGTTGCCCAGATTGAGAAAGAAGTGGGCGTGATTGATATTCTGGTAAACAATGCAGGTATCATCAAGCGTATTCCGATGCACGAAATGTCTGCTGCTGAATTCCGTCAGGTGATCGATGTAGACTTGAATGCTCCGTTTATCGTATCAAAAGCCGTTATTCCTTCTATGATAAAGAAAGGTCACGGCAAGATTATCAACATCTGCTCTATGATGAGTGAGTTGGGCCGTGAAACTGTATCTGCTTATGCTGCTGCTAAGGGTGGCTTGAAGATGCTGACTCGTAACATCGCTTCTGAATACGGTGAATATAACATCCAGTGTAATGGTATCGGTCCGGGTTACATTGCTACTCCGCAGACTGCACCGCTTCGCGAACCACAAGCTGATGGTTCTCGTCACCCGTTTGATGCATTTATCGTTGCTAAGACTCCGGCTGCACGTTGGGGTACTCCTGAAGATTTGATGGGTCCTGCCGTATTCCTGGCTTCCGACGCTTCTGACTTCGTAAACGGTCACGTACTCTACGTTGACGGTGGTATCTTGGCTTACATTGGCAAACAGCCTAAATAAGTATATGAATAGATAATGGGAAATGGATAATTGATGCTGTCAGTTATCCATTTTTCCCATTATCTATATCTTCATTATCCGTTTTCAATTATCAATTGATTAAGCAATATGAAAAAGTTATTCCTTTTACTGGCAACAGCATTTGTATGTTTTGCCTGCACCAACACTAAGGATGTGGTTACTGTAACGGTAAGTAATCCTTTAGCAATGGAGCGTTCCAATGAAATGGTTGAAGTGGCTATGAGTGACATCTCTAACCAACTGAAACTGGCTGACACAGCTCAGATTGTGGTTCTGAATGCTGACGGACAACAAGTCCCCTATCAGATTACTTACGATGAAAAAGTAATTTTCCCTGCAAGCGTAGCTGCGAATGGTACAGCTGTCTATACTATCCAGGCAGGAACACCTGAGAATTTCGCTGTAAAGGCTTGTGGTAGATATTATCCTGAACGTGTGGACGATGTAGCATGGGAAAACGACCTGGTTGCTTTCCGTACCTATGGTCCTGCTTTGCAAAAGAGTGGTGAACGTGCCTTCGGTTATGATGTTTGGACAAAGTACAATACTACTGAACCAGTTGTAGAAGCTCGTTATGCAAGCGAATTGAACCCGGAGACCAAAGCTAAGATTGCTGAACTGAAGAAGACTGACCCGAAAGCTGCACAGGAATTGTATAAATCAGTTTCTTATCACGTAGATCATGGAAACGGCCTGGACTGTTATAAAGTAGGTCCTACACTGGGTGGTGGTACTGCTGCTCTGATGCCCGATGGTGAAATCGTATATCCTTATTGCTATGCAACACAGGATATTCTGGACAATGGTCCGCTGCGTTTCACTGTTAAGCTGGTATATAATCCGCTGAACATCAAGGGGGACTCTACAGTAGTTGAAACACGTGTTATTACGTTAGATGCAGGTTCCCATTTGAATAAAACAGTTGTGGTTTATGATAACCTGAAAGAAACTACTCCGGTAGTTGCTGGTATCGTATTGCACGAACCGGATGGTGCTGTAGTAGCTGATGCTGCTAACGGTTATATCACTTATGTAGATCCTACGGATAATGTGAATAATAACAATGGTAAGATCTTCGTAGGTGCTGCTTTCCCGGCTACTGTAAAAGAAGCTAAATCGTTGCTTTTCCCTGAAAAGGAGAAGAATGAACTGCGCGGTGGTGCCGATGGTCATGTACTGGCTATCAGCGATTACGAGCCGGGTTCAGAATATGTTTACTACTGGGGTGCAGCTTGGGATAAGGCTGACATCAAGACTCCGGAAGCATGGAATGCATATATGGCAAATTATGCTCAGCAAGTACGCAATCCGTTGACGGTGACAATTAAGTAATCGATACTGTATAGAATAAAAATGCCCTCTGAATATTTTCTATTCGGAGGGCATTTTTTTATATAACTATGTAATTAGGATTACAATAACTTAAACTCGTACCCTTCTTCTTCCAGAAAATCAAGTGCCCGTGGCAATGCATATTGCAGGTTTCCGTTATTCCAGGATTTTAATGAATCATGGAAAGTGATAATAGAGCCATTTCTTGCATATCTCATCACATTGGCAAGTACTTGCGGACCACGTAACTTCTTACTGTAATCACGGGTTACTAAATCCCACATTACAATTTTATAGCGTCTTTTTAATACGAAATATTGTCCCCAACGCATATGTCCGTGTGGCGGGCGGAAGAGGTCTGTTTTCATCAGTTCGTTTGCTTTGTCTGTATTGGCAAGGTAATTATCAGACAAATACTCAAATCCGCGAATATGGTTGAAAGTGTGGTTGCCAATGCGGTGCCCTCGGTCTATTACCATCTGAAATACATCAGGATGCTTACGTATATTGTCTCCCACCATGAAGAAGGTGGCTTTAATATTGTGTTTATCCAATAATTCAAGTACCCAAGGAGTTACTTCGGGAATGGGGCCATCATCAAAAGTCAGGTAAACGGCTTTTTCGTTAGGGTTCATTCGCCAGATGGCACCGGGGTATAACTTTCGGACAAACTCAGGAGGTTGTTCTATAAACACGATTGTTAGTGATTAGCGGTTAGTGATAAGAGATTAGCGGTTAGGGTGAATGTTAGGGCACAACCGCTAATCATTGATCACTAACCGCTAATCGCTGTTTTTTATTTCATCCGGTCAACACACATTTGGTATAGCTCGTTCAGCTTGCTGTCGTATACAGGAGCCAGTTCGGAGTTATACTTCTGCATGAGTTTAACTTCTGTGCTGAGGATAGGCAGTTGATAGTCAACAACTTCATGGCTGGACATTGCAAAGCGTTGGTCATCCAGACTCAGATACCATGTGAGGTATTCCACAGCTTTATCGGCAAGTGCCTTCATGATGTTGTCGCCTTTCTCTTTTTCACCCAACTGATAGTATGCTTCTGCCATTTGCATAGCACCATTTTGCCAGTCATAAGGTACGTTATAGGCAGGAATCATCTTCTCGGCGTACTCCAAGGCTGCTTTAGCCTTATCCGTCTTGCCTTCGCGTATCAACTGGCCAATGAGTTGTGAGAAGATACGACGATGAGAATAACACATACGCATAGCATTCTCATCAATATAGATACCTTCCTTATCAATTCCACCGAATTTGAACTTGTTCATCAGGTTGTCGTACATTTTTTCGCTATCCAACTTGACACCTGTTTTTTCAGTATCAAACGGAGTGAAGCGGTAAGTCAGACCTTCCTGGACGAAGTGGTTGCCCATGCCAAGGTGGTTTTCCGTACCTACGCTGACTGCCATATAGATAGGACGTTCCCAATTGGCTTCAGCCAGCATTTCAAGCATCATCAGTTCGCTCTTATAGAGGGCACGTTTACCTTTCAGTGAAATGTGCATATAGTCGGGGATACTGTCACCCGGTATCATCATACCACTGCGGCGTACAGCTTCCTTGTCCACCTTCATCACGATGCTGTCTGTAGGAATCACCTTAAGGTCATCATTCTTGCTGCGTACCCAGTATTTCAGGATGTTCTGAAGTTCGTACGGATTTTCTCCGAATTCTTTCTTCACATTTACCAATGCTTCAGGGTTACCGTTCAGTGCCTGCTTTTCAGCCTCAGCATAGAGGGCGTCGATGCTCTTTTTATAATCAGGCTGTACAGGGATGTATTCGTTAGTTCCTTCTACATACTCCATACGGTCCCAAGTGATGGGCAGTGACGGAGAGTCGTAGGCAGGACGTTTCATCTGATCGATGTACCAGTCCGTTTGCAAGTAGCTGAGGTTACAGGTACGTGCATCTGTACGGAAACCTTCTGTCTCCTGATTGTACCATAAGGGGAATGTATCGTTATCACCGTTGGTGAAGATAATCGGATTACCGGTTTCTTGCAGAGACATCAGGTAGTTCTGACCAAAGTCACGTGCCAGATAGCGGTCGCTGCGATCGTGGTCATCCCATGTCTGGCTTGCCATCTGTATGGGGACAAGCAGGCAGACAACAGATACCAGCGTTGCGGCGGGAAGTTCTTTCATCTTGGCATAATGCTGCAACAGACGGACAATACCTGCCACACCCATACCTATCCAGATGGCAAAGGCATAGAACGACCCGGCATATGCATAGTCACGTTCACGCGGCTGACTCGGTGTCTGGTTCAGGTAGAGCACAATGGCGATACCCGTCATAAAGAATAGGAAGAACACCACCCAGAATTGCTGGATGCCCTTTTGTCCACGGTATGCCTGCCATAACAGGCCAATGATACCGAGCAACAAAGGCAGACAGTAGAAGACGTTGTGTCCCTTATTGTTTTGCAACTCTTGTGGCAACAGGCTTTGGTCGCCTACCAGGAAGTTATCGATGAACGAAATTCCTGTGATCCAGTTGCCATGTTCTATTTCTCCACTACCCTGCAGATCGTTCTGGCGTCCGGCGAAGTTCCACATGAAATAGCGCCAATACATCCAGTTGAGCTGATAGGTGAAGAAGAACTTGATATTTTCCCACTGTGTAGGCATATTCACCATCACCATTTGTCCGCATTGGTCGTAAGGAATGTCATTACCTTTTATGTCTACCCAAGCTTGATATTCCCTGGCGTGCTGACTGCTGTACATGCGCGGGAAAAGCATGTTCTGAGCATATTCGTATTCGATACGTCCGGGAATTTCGATATAGCTATCCTTTTCATCGGGCGTAGCTTTTTCTTTGCGGATAAATTTGGTACCACTGTATGAAACGCGTGGTTCGCAATAACCGTCTTTTACATCGAGGGCAACTTTAGAAGAGAATGCTTGTCCGTAGAACAACGGACGGGTTCCGTATTGTTCGCGTCCCAGATATTCACCCAGCGTGAAGATATCTTCAGGTGAGTTCTGGTCCATCGGCGTATTGGCTGTAGAGCGGATCACGATGATGGCATAAGAAGAATATCCGATGACGATCATCATTGTACAAAGCAATGATGTGTTCAGCGTACGCGCGGAAATGCGATATTTCTCTTTCATGCTTGCCTGCATCTTCGGGCTGAGATAGAAGAACAGGAAAGCGATAACTATAATACCTATTACTACAGCACTTGTTCCGTGTCCGTAGAATGGGATACCCAACAGGGCGATAGTCAACACGAAGGAGATGGCCATGCGCATCTTGTTTTTCTCCGTGTAGCTTTCGTATATACCCCAGATAATGGAGCCTGCCAGCACAATGATATAAACCATTACACCACTGTTGAAGGACATTCCTAACGTATTTACGAAGAACAGTTCGAACCAGCCGCCTACTTTTACAATACCCGGTACCATACCATAGAGTACGACAGCTACTAAAATGCCGGAAGCAAGTAATGCCAGCAATGAGCCTTTGGCATTTGCGTTTGGCACTTTCTTGTAGTAGTAAACCAGCACGATGGCGGGTAAACAAAGCAAGTTCAGCAAGTGTACACCAATACTCAATCCGGTCAGATATGCGATCAGGATAAGCCAACGGTCGCTGTGCGGTTCGTTAGCCACATCTTCCCATTTCAGTATCAGCCAGAATACAACGGCTGTGAAGAGAGAAGAGAATGCATAAACTTCACCTTCAACGGCACTGAACCAGAAAGTATCACTGAATGTATATGCCAGTGCACCTACCAGACCGCTACCCATGATGGTAATCAACTGTCCTTTAGTAATATTATTTTCATCTGTAGCCACAAGTTTGCGTACCAGATGCGTAATACTCCAGAATAGGAACAGGATACAAGCGCCACTCATCAGTGCACTCATATAATTCACCATTTTAGCAACGGTGCTCGGGTCTGAAGCAAATTGTGAAAAGAGGTTAGCTACCAGCATGAAGAAAGGTGCTCCGGGTGGGTGTCCTACTTCCAGTTTGTAGCCGGTAGTGATAAACTCCGGGCAGTCCCAAAAGCTTGCAGTCGGTTCTATAGTCATGCAGTAGACCGTTGCTGCAATGATGAAAGTAATCCAACCTACGAGGTTGTTTATGGTTCTGTACTGTTTCATTCGGAAATAATTCGTTATGTTTTTAAGTTATATCTCTGTATTTTAGCGTATACGGGCGCAAATATAGTGATTTAACTGCTAAAACTGTGGAGGTAATGCATATTTATTAGGATAGGTTAAAAGATATACATTGATTTTTGGTAGATAAAAGTTTCATGAAAATTCAGTTTACCCCAAATGGTAACTTTGTTCACTCCACACGGTAACTCCATTTACATATTGAGGTAAAGACCATTACATGCCGCGGTAAAGGTCGTTACAATAAGGAGTAAAAGCCGTTACATACGGCGGTAAATGCTTTTACATTTTACAATAAACAGTCGGTAAATGCTATTTGTTGATTATCAGTAAATTAATAAAAAACCATCAGCGATCTTTAGTTCATTTCTGTGCGGATAGGAATGAAATGATGATTTATCAGTTCGCTTTTGATAGTACCGCTTAATCATTTGCTCCATTTCTTATCCATAATGAGCATAATTCAAGGCTTGATTCCAAAGATAAATATACAAATTATACATTCATGTATAATACATCTATGTATAACTTTGTTTGAAATATGTGCAAAACACTATTTTTGTACTTGTTCTGGTAATGATTTGTATTCTTCCCTGTTCTTTTCAATGTTTGCAGTTACAACATCCACATTCATCTCCGTGCTTATGTTCCGCCAATATGCGATGCGGCAGAGCTCCATGTCCCAGCAGTTCTATCGGGCAATTGAAGTTCCGTTCCAGCCATTCTTCGCTTACACCCGTATCGGGATGGTAATCCAGCGTCTCATTCACGCAAGCGATGGATTTCACCTGTTGCAGCACTGTGCCGATGTCATGGCTAACAAGAATGATAGCGCAATCATGGTTAATTTCAGCCAGCAATTCGTAAAGCCGGGCTTCGAAGCGTTTGTCTATATACGTACTGGGTTCGTCGAGGACAACAAGTGCAGGATCGGAAATGATGGCACGTCCCAGTAGGGCACGTTGCAATTGTCCGCCACTCAATGCACCGATAGCACGTTTTTCCAGACCTTCCAATCCCATGCGGGCAATCACTTGCCGGGCTTTTTCCCGATGCGTCGCAGTGAAGCGTGAAATCAGTGACTTTTGTGAACTGAGTCCTGAAAGAATCACTTCTTCCACTGTTATAGGAAATTTACGGTCAATGCTATTGTATTGAGGCAAATACCCCATGGAGAATTGAGAGTTGAGAGTTGAGAATTGAGAGTTGGTTGCGCTGTTGTCAAGGAATGCCGGATTATTGTTCGAGGCTGTTGTAACTCTATATAAGATTTCTCCTGTTGTAGGTTTCAGCAGGCCAAGAATACACTTGATGAGCGTTGTTTTTCCACCACCGTTGGGGCCGATGATACCCAGAAAATCCCGGTCGTAAACGGTGAGGTTTACATTACGCAGCACTGTACGGCTATCATAACCGGCGCTGAGATTTTTTATTTCGATAAGTGGCGTATTCATTTCTTTACTCTATTTACAGTCTCCGATTACTTCTTAACGACCAGTTCTCTGGCAATGTTCAACATCTCTTCTTCCCAATCGTAAGAAAGCGGATTGATAGGAACTACCTTCGTACCTGTTTGTTTTGCTATGATTTCTGCATTGCGACGGTCGAATTCGGGTTGTACGAAGATGACACGTACCTTCTCCTCCTTGCAGGTGTCTATCAGGTTTTTGAGATGGGAGGGAGAGGGCTCTTTTCCATCTTCTTCAATAGAAATCTGATGTAAACCGTAGTCGCGTGCAAAGTAGGACAATGCCGGATGATAAATCATAAAGGCACGGTCCGCATTGGGGGCAGAGAGCATGTGGCAGATAAGGCTGTCGGTATGTTCTATCTGATTACAGAGGTTTTTATAACGCTCCATGTAAGTTTCTTCATTATTCTTGTCGATGGTGCACAGGGCGTTTACAATATTTCCGGCAATAATTTGCGCGTTGTAAGCGGAACTCCAGATATGTGGTTCTACACCGAGGATGTGGTGTTCATCTTCCTGGATAGAATCGTGGGCATGCGCTTCGTCGTCGCCGTGATGGTGGTGGACGTGAGAGGAATCAAAAATCAAATCGATACCGCGGGAAGTGTCGAAGAACTGCAAATGTGGCGCATTATCTGTCAGCTTATCCATCCAGGTTTGTTCAAAACCGATATAGCCGATGCGGAAGTATGCTTTACTTTTGGCAAGATCGACAAGTTGCTGCGGAGTAGGGTCATACGTTTCCGGACTGCTACCTTTGGGTACCATGCTGACAACGTTGAAGTTATCTCCTGCGATGGCTTCGGTGAAGTAGCGTAACGGTTCGATGGTAACAGTGATGACAGGTTTATCGTCTTCATTCTTATTTTGAACGCTGTTATTCTTGCAAGACATGGCAAGCAAAGCAGCGAGGATGTACAGGAATGTTCGTTTCATTTCTTTCTTTATTATATTTATGGTTTCCAATATTCGTTATAACTTAGTTGTTTGTTCCCTTGGTTGCTCTCAGTATTTCCCGTTTTCCACCCGGAGGCCCCGGAAGGCGCTCCACAAGAAAGCCGACAGCTTGCAACATACGGCGGATAACACCTTTGGCGCAATACGTCGTTAATATGCCCCCTGTATTCATAGATACGTAAAGTGAGTGAAATAGCTGCTCGTTCCACATTTCAGGTTGCTTTTCGGGGGCGAAGGCATCGAAATAAACGAGATCAGGATTTAGTGATAAGGTGTTAGTGTTTGCATCTGCCTGTACTTTTCGCAGAGTGAAGTACGTGGATATTTTCACATCCTCTTCCCACGGTGCAGTATGTAATTGCTTAAATAACGGGTTGTCACTATATCCCAATGCATCAACTTCTTCCCAAGTAAGAGGATAAAGTTCAATACCGGTATAGTGTACGGGACGCTTTTCTTGTTCGGCAGCTTCCAGTGTAAGCAGGGCATTCAGCCCGGTACCGAAACCTATTTCCAGAACATGCGGCTGGGGTGCGGCCGAAGCTTTCAACCCCATATCTATAAAGATGTGTTGCGACTCTGTACGCGCTCCTTTCACCGAATGGTAATGTTCATTCAGTTCCGGTACAAACAGCGTTGCACTTCCATCTTCCGTATGTTCTATAATTCGTTTCATAACTCTTAAAACATTGATATTACTCCTTGCAATGCCAACAGCATCAGGATGTATCGTACCAGCTTTCCGGCAAACATGGATGAGGTAGTCAACCATACATTGCTACGCATGAAACCCAGCGCAATGGCTATTGCCTCGCCCACAAAAGGCAGGAATGCAAAGAAAGCCATCAGAGCACCTTTTCCTTGCAGGAAAGCTTGCATCTTGTCTACTTTCTCCTTTTTTACTTTAAAATATTTCTCTATCCAGTCTATCTTACCCAAACGCCCCATGTAGTAGCACGTCATACCGCCTATTGTGTTCCCCAATGTAGCAGAGAGGACACATATGGCAGGATTCAACCCCACTTTTACCAGTGCTATCATTACCAGTTCCGAACTGAACGGAATGATGCTTCCCGCCAGTAAAGCGGAGATGAAAAGGCCGAAATAGCCCCAGTCTATCAGGAGTTGAACCAGTGAACCTACAAAAGCGTCCATATATTAAATCCGAATAAAAGTATAAGCCCTGCGAGAGCACAAATGAAAAACACATTGGAAGCCCGACTGTTCGTCAGCACCACGAAATGTCCTGTCAGGATACTGACACCTATCAGCAGCAGAGGCAGGAGATGAACCGTCAAAACCGGTTGCAACAGGATATAGACAAAGATGCAGAAGCTCAGAAAAATAAGAAAATGCAGATAACTGCGGGTACGTATCTTATCTTCGTAACCTGCCACCAGACAGTGGATGGAACTGACCAGGTATAATACGAACAGATAGCCCAATGTAGCTATTTCCCACAAGGGGAAGTCCCATAGATTGATAGGGTGGAATGTTGCCAGTTCGATGAAAGGCTGGTAAAATAAGTCCATTTCATCGTAGAAGTAAGCATGCCCCAATAGAAACCAGTAGGGTAAAGTCCAACCGACCAGACTGCTGAAAAAGCTCTTTGGAGTGAGTGCCTGGAAACCGTATGCACCTATCCAGTAGAGGGGAATAAACAGTGTCAGTTGCGGGAAGAACAGACTACCCAACCCGATAAAGAGGAACGAATAGAACATGGTGCTTGCCGGACGGGGATGTTGGTAACCCTTGAACAGGAAGAACAGGGATATAAGAAATGCTATCGAGGCAAAGTCTCCGGCATAAACAGGATGCAGGGCCGGACAAACGGATATAAACAGGAAATAAATGGCCGTTTGTACAGATGCCCGCATGCGGATGATGGCAAAAGTATTGTTTAGTTCTATCAGGAAGTAACCGATGACGCCATAAAAGATGAAACTTAAAGGTATACTTGCCCATGCCGGAATATACCCATCTATGATAGTATCCCACAGGGGATAATTACTTTTTATTACCGGAACTTCAGGCAATAGAATAGAGGTCAGTATCCAGCAGAATAGTGACAAGAGGATGGCAGCGGGCAGTGTGAAACGTCCCGCTGTGATCCGGTTCTGTAGTCGTTTACTTCGTATCATAATATTAATTGTGGTAAGGTGATAGGGTGATAAAGTGATAATATCACCCTATCACTCTATCACCTTATCACTCTTTTAAAGGTCGAAGCCGATGTCACGGCGGAAATATTTCTTGTCGAATTGAATCATTTCCGCAACTTTATAACTCTTGGCAAGGGCTTCTTCTTTGGTTTCACCATACGAACATACGGCAATCACGCGTCCGCCGTTTGTTGCCACCTGGCCGTCTTTCATTGCTGTTCCGGCATGGAAGAGGATGCTGTCTGTAGCGGTAGCTTCTTCAAATCCGGTCATTACTTTACCTTTCTCGTAAGCTTCGGGATATCCGCCGCTGACGAGCATGACGCAAGCAGCCGTACGCGAGTCCATTGTCAATGTCTTTGTATCGAGGTTCACGTCGCGTACACCTTCCAGAAGTTCCACGAAGTCGCTCTGTACACGTAGCATGACGCTTTCTGTTTCGGGGTCTCCCATGCGGACATTATATTCTATGACCATCGGTTCGCCTTTCACACGGATCAGTCCGAGGAAGATGAAACCTTTGTAAAGGATGTCTTCTTCTTGCAGTCCGCGGATAGTGGGCTCAATGATACGGGTACGCACTTTTTCCATAAATACCTCGTCGGCAAAAGGAACGGGAGTCACGCTTCCCATACCACCGGTATTCAGACCTTTGTCACCTTCGCCGATGCGTTTGTAATCTTTGGCAACGGGCAGCACTTTATAGTTCTTGCTGTCTGTCAGCACAAATACGGAGCACTCGATGCCGCTGAGGAATTCTTCGATAACTACCGTGGCACTGGCCTGACCGAACATACCACCAAGCATTTCTTTCAGTTCCTTTTTGGCTTCTTCGAGTGTAGGAAGGATCAGTACGCCTTTTCCTGCGCAAAGACCGTCGGCTTTCAGCACATAGGGTGCTTCAAGGGTTTCAAGGAAAGCGAGTCCTTCTTCCAGATTTTCGGCATTGATGCTTTTGTAGCGGGCGGTGGGGATGCCATGACGTTCCATGAAACCCTTGGCAAACTCCTTGCTGCCTTCCAATTGGGCACCCTTGGCAGTAGGGCCAATGATGGCGATATGTTGTGTGGCGGCGTCTCCGGTAAAGTTGTCGTAGATACCTTCTACCAACGGATCTTCGGGACCTACCACAATCATGTCTACTTTTTCTTTCAGGGCGAAAGTTTTCAGGGCAGTGAAGTCGGTAGCTTTGATAGCTACATTCTCGCCTACTGCACTGGTACCGGCATTACCGGGGGCGATAAAAAGTTTCTCTACTTTCGGGCTTTGGGCTATTTTCCATGCCAGAGCGTGCTCGCGGCCGCCGCTTCCTAATAATAATATCTTCATCTTTATATTTCGTTTAATTTATTGCTTCTATTTTATTTTATAAATTGTCTTCAAAATATCTTGTTATCTTCTCATGCAGATGTACTCGGTCACGTCCTATGACATTGTGCTTATGCGTGGGATAAATGAATAAATCGGGATAGGTGCGTGCATCCACACAGGCTTTTATGAACGAAAGTGTGTGTTGTGGCACACAGGTATCGTCATGGTCATCGTGAATCAGTAATAGATGTCCTTTCAGGTTGCCTGCCAGATTCTTCAGGTTGCATTGTTCGTAACCTTCCGGATTGCTTTGCGGCGTATCCATGTAGCGTTCTCCGTACATAATTTCATAATATCCCCAGTCAATAACCGGCCCGCCTGCAACACCTACTTTGAATATCTCCGGATAGCGGAGCATCAGGGCCGTAGTCATGTGTCCGCCAAAGCTCCATCCGTGTACACCGATGCGGTTGCCGTCTACGTAAGGCAGGTTTTTCAGGAATTCCACACCTTTCACCTGGTCTTTTCCTTCTTCGATGCCGAGATGGCGGAAGGTGACGTTTTCAAATTCAAGACCACGGTTATCGCTTCCGCGGTTATCGAGGGTGAACATGATATAACCTTTGTTTGCCATGTAGATGTCCCAGCCGCGTGCACCGTTTTGCCAGCCACCGGTGACCATCTGTGCGTGCGGACCGCCATATACATAGATGATAGTGGGGTATTTCTTTGCCGGGTCGAAGTCTGCGGGTTTCACAAGGCGGTAGTAGAGGTCGGTCACGCCGTCGGCCGCCTTGATGGTACCGGTCTCTATATTTGGCATAGTGAAGCCCTTGAACGGATTTTCTGCTGTAAGCAGTGTATATTCCCGATGTTTTTTCGGGTTGGCAGACATTATCTTTATGCTACGGGGGCAAGTGGGCGAAGAAGATTTGTCAATGAGATGGGTACCCATAAAGCCGGATAGCTGTGCCGAATGAATTCCTTCAGAGTTTCCTAAAAGGCTTCGTTTACAGTCCTTCAGACTGACAGAGTAAATATTGCTTTGCAGAGGAGAAGTTTCGGTACTCTGAATAATGACGTGCTGCGTCTGCCGGTTGAATCCTAATACTTGTTGTACCAACCATTCGCCTTGGGTCAGTTGCTTCAGCAATTCTCCTTTTACATTGTATAGATAGAGATGATTGAATCCGTCACGCTGGCTTTGGTAGATAAACTTGTTGTTGTCCCATGGCAGGAATACGATGGGGTGTTGAGGTTCTACGTATTTGGGATGCGTTTCCTCAAAGAGAGTAGCCATTAATTCACCGGTCTCGGTGTTGTATTGGCATAGTTTGGCATGATTCTGGTCGCGGTTCAATTCGATAAGATAGATGCTTTTGGCATCCGGAGCCCAACTGATATTGGTGAAATAACGGTCTGTGGGATCACCTGTGTTCAGATAGACCGTTTTCTGTGTTTCGGTGTTATAGATGCCTACCGTTACTTTATGGCTTGTCATGCCTGCCATAGGGTAACGTACATTATTCAGTTCACCTATGCGTGCTGTGATGTCTACCAATGGATATTGTGTTACCATGCTCTCATCCATCCGGTAGAAAGCGAGCAGGTTTCCCTGGGGACTCCAATAGGTACCTTTGTTGATACCAAATTCATTGCGGTGTACGCTTTGGCCGCATACGATACCTTCAGCTTCGGTGGTTACCTGACGAGTTTGTCCGTCATTGGTCATTACGTAGAGATTGTTGTTGAGTGTATAGGCCAAGTGGCGGCTCACTTCGTTCCAATCTTCATTGGCAGCTTGGGCGGGACACGGTTGGTTCCAAATTAACTCTTTCTTTTTCCAGTCGATAAGTACGCGGTATTTACCGGTGTTCAGCAAAAGGAGTGGGTCTACTTGGAGCAGAATTCCAATAACAGCACTGTGGGGAGTATTGATGGTCTTTGCGGAGTAGAAGTTACGCAACTTTCCTAACTCTTTTTCTGCCAATAGCTTATTGGCCTCTTTCAGGGTAATGACTGTGAAATTTTCTCCTGCTTTTGCTCCTACTCCATTTACTGCCCAGATGCCTTTTATACTGTCGATACCCAATTCTAAGCATGCGGCATCACCATACCACTGATACCATTTGTTTTCAGCAATGCGATAGGTTTCTCCGCCAGGAAGCAAATCTTCCAGCGTTGGTTTCTTTAAAACTTGTGCCATAACGTTTGTTGCAAAGAGAGTGGGTAACGCCAATAGCGCTATTCCCATCCATTTACAGATTATCTTCATGTTCATAGTCATTTATTGTCATTCTCTTTTCTGAATCCTTTTATTTCTATTCTGTCCATCGGAGTGCTTTTCACTTGTATTGCAGCACTCAGCTTTGCGAAGGCGGAGAAGAGCTCGTCGAATTGTTTCTCGTAACTGTCTCTGTCGGAAGTGACGTCTTCTTCCAAATATTCAATACGCTTTCTCAGTTCTTCAAGCTCTTGCTTTGGGACGTGGGAGAGAAGATATTGTCGCATACGGACGAAGGCGCGCATGATGTTGATGTTGACTTCGATGGCTTTGGGACTCCGGAGGATACCGGAAAGCATGGCGACGCCTTGTTCGGTGAAGGCGAAAGGGGAGTAGCGGGTACCGCCTTTGTTTGAGGTTGCAATTTGCAACCTCAAACTGGAAATCAGACAGTTAACTTCTTTGTTTGATAATTGGAACATAAAATCTTCAGGAAATCGCTCTGCATTTCTTCTTACCATTTGTTTGAGGTATTTTGTTTCTATCTCATACATCTCCGCCAAATCAAAGTCCAGCATCACCTTCTGACCTCTGATTTCGTATATCTTATTATCTATAATAATTAGATCATCCATTTATGTCTTGTCCTTTTAAGGTCGTAAATTGCGACCTTATATTGTCTACCAATAAGTTATCTTCTACTTCCCTGACTTGAACTCCCAATTTGGGATATCAAGTTGATACTTGTAACTTATCTCTTTTATGTTTTGTCAGTTTGAGGTCACAAATTGTGACCTTAAACTGTTTATCAGCAACTTACTCACCTTCTTCCCTCTTTTTCGGCTTAAACTCCCCGCTTCCTTCCGGACGGCGTTCCCTGTCGAACGGTTTCCGTTTCCGGTCTCCATCCTTGCGGAACTCCCTCGGCTTGAACTCACCTCTCGGCCTATCTTCTTTTGAACCAAACTCCCGGGGTTTGCTGTCTCTTGGTTTGAATTCCCTCGGTCTGTCGTCTCTGGATTTGAACTCGCCTGGTTTGCGAGATTCTCTTGGTTTGAAATCCCGTCCTTCTCCCCTTGGTTTGAATTCTCTCGGTTCTCTAGACTTGAAGCCGGATTCTTCGTTTTCGCCTTCGCCCTCACCTTCCTGCTTCTTGAACTCCTTATACTTTCCGTCGAAAATCTCGTATTTACGGAATTCACATTCCAGTGCACCGTTGAACAAAGGTATCTTGGCGGTCGGTTTCAGTCCTATCTGGTCGAAGCACTCTTCACGGTAAGAAAGCACCCATGCCGTGTTTCCGATGAAAGCATGTTTCAGGCGTTCGCCTATCATCTGATACAATCCCAGCAGGTTGTTGGTAGAGATACGTTCTCCATAAGGCGGGTTGGTGATGATCATTGATTTCTCCGCGGGTTGCTCAAATTGCTGGAACGGCTGTAACTTCAAGACAATATCTTTCGATACACCTGCCGCTTTCACATTGTGTGTAGCTATTTCATTAGCTTGCGGGTTATTGTCGTAGCCATATATCTTATGCGTAAATTCGCGTTCCTGACTATCGTCATTGTAAATCATGTCGAATAAATCCTGATCGAAGTCATTCCACTTCTCAAAAGCGAATTCCTTGCGGAACACTCCCGGAGCAATGTTGCGTGCAATCAGTGCCGCTTCAATGGGAATTGTACCCGAACCACACATCGGGTCTATTAAGTCACATTCCCCTTTCCATCCTGTCATCAATATCATTCCGGCAGCCAGTACCTCGTTTAGCGGAGCTTCTACCGCTTCCTGGCGATACCCGCGGCGGTGCAGTGACTCGCCCGATGAGTCGAGAGAGAGCGTACAAGTGGTCTGTGCAATGTGTATATTCAGCAATACATCCGGTTTGTTGATGCGTACGGACGGGCGTTTGTTAAACTTATCACGGAAATAGTCCACAATGGCATCTTTTACTTTGTAAGAAACGAACTTGGAATGGCGGAACTCTTCGCTGAATACAACGGCATCTACGGCAAAGGTTTTTTCTACATTCAGGATCTCTTCCCAGCAGATAGCTTTGATTTGGTCATACACTTCATCGGCGTTCTTGGCAGTGAAGCTCTTGATTGGTTTTAGAATACGTATTGCTGTACGCAGGCAGAAGTTTGCTTTGTACATCATTTCCTTGTCTCCACTGAAAGACACCATGCGTCGGCCTATTTCTATGTCGTTTGCTCCTAATGCAGTCAGTTCTTGTGCCAGTACTTCTTCCAGTCCTTGGAATGTTTTGGCAATCATTTGAAATTGTTCGCTCATTTATTTAATAACTGTTTGACTATACTTTTTATATTGATTCTCTCTATGTTTGGCAAATTATTGCATCTATATATTCAATGTGCTGTATCTATATATCCAGCGTCACTCCGAACATCATCTGTTATAGATTCATTTCTTGGCTTTTGTTTGCACGATTCTCGCTCCTGGCGGCACATTTTCCGTTACCCAGATATTACCACCTACTGTGGCACCCTGCCCGATGGTGATGCGTCCCAGGATGGTGGCGTTGGAATAGACGATAACATTGTCTTCCAATATCGGATGGCGTGGAATACCTTTGATAGGTTTGCCGTCTGCATCCAACGGGAAACTCTTGGCACCAAGTGTCACTCCCTGATACAGTTTCACATTATTGCCGATGATGCATGTCTCACCAATCACCACACCTGTTCCGTGGTCTATGGTGAAGTGGCTGCCGATGACGGCACCCGGGTGGATATCTATTCCTGTTTCGCTATGGGCCATTTCGGTGATAATGCGGGGAATGAGAGGAACACCGAGCCTCAGCAATTCGTGCGCAATGCGGTAGTTGCTGATGGCGCGTATGGCCGGGTAGCAACTGATTACTTCTCCGAAACTATGTGCAGCAGGGTCGCCATTGTAGGCAGCCGCTACATCCGTAGCCAATACACGGCGCATTTCCGGCAGGTGGCTGATAAACTTGGCGGCAATCAGCGCAGCTTCTTCGCGTTGAAGTTCGGTGCAGCAACTGCATTCACCGTCGCCGGTAAAGCAAAGACCTGCAAGCACCTGCTCGGTCAGTAAGTCGAACAAACGTTCTACGTTTACTCCGATGTGGTACTTTACGGTACGACTGTTGACTGTGGAATTACCGAAATAACCAGGGAAAAGTATGGCACGCGACAGCTCTACGATGTCATGCAACGCTTTGGCCGAAGGCAATGGATTACCGTCCGTGTGCTGATGAAACAGTCCTCTGTAAGACGAACTTTCCGATAGTTCATCGACTGCCTGTGTCAAAATGTGAGTAAAGTTCAATGGACTCATTGGGATATCCTTTTATAATAAGGTGGGTACAAAGGTAACTATTCTCAGCGAAAATCCCTCATTTATAGTATGAAAATCCCACAAATATGGTATTTCTTGTGAACCGTTATCTCGCTATCTTTGTACTTTATAAAGAAGAGTATAAATTAAAACCCAATAAGTTATGAAAAAGATAGCAAAACAGCTCACTGATCTTGTGGGCAACACTCCCTTGCTGGAGCTGAGCAATTACAATAAAGCGAAAGGTTTAAAAGCCCGTCTGATCGTGAAACTGGAGTCATTTAACCCTGCCGGAAGTGTGAAAGACCGCGTGGCATTGGCGATGATTGAAGATGCGGAAGCTTCCGGTTTGCTGAAACCTGGAGCCACTATTATAGAACCTACCAGTGGAAACACCGGAATCGGGCTTGCATTTGTTGCTGCTGCAAAAGGTTATAAACTGATTCTTACGATGCCCGACACCATGAGTGTAGAACGCCGTAACCTGCTGAAAGCCCTTGGTGCCGAACTGGTGCTTACACCGGGTGCCAATGGCATGAAGGGTGCCATAGCCCGTGCTGAAGAACTGAAAGCTGCTACTCCGGGTGCGGTAATTCTTCAGCAGTTTGATAACCCTGCAAACCCTGCCATGCACGAACGTACTACGGGACAGGAAATCTGGAGGGATACGGAAGGAGTGGTTGATATTTTTGTAGCCGGTGTCGGTACCGGTGGAACCGTTAGTGGTGTAGGTGCGGCCCTGAAGAAGCATAATCCGGGGGTGAAGGTGATGGCAGTGGAACCTACCGATTCTCCCGTACTTTCGGGAGGTGCACCGGGAGCACATAAGATACAGGGAATCGGTGCCGGTTTCGTTCCTAAGAACTACAATCCGGCAGTAGTAGATGAAATTCTGCAGGTGACGAATGATGATGCTATTCGTGCGGGTCGTGAATTGGCTAAGTTGGAAGGTTTGTTGGTAGGAATTTCATCCGGAGCAGCAGTCAGTGCAGCTACCCGCCTAGCACTTCTTCCTGAAAACATAGGAAAAACAATAGTCATATTATTGCCGGATACAGGCGAACGTTATCTTTCGACGTTGCTGTATGCGTTCGAAGAATATCCGCTGTAAGATGCCTGATGGATTCTTTTAATGGAAATTTGTTGAATATTTGTTATCGGATTTCGGAGTGAAGAAGTGTTCTGATTGAAAATGTCGTACAGACTGAATTTGGAATGGTATAGATAAATATTTCTTTTATGTCCTTTAGAAGTGCCTGTGGCCCTACTTTGGTAGGGCTACACCTTTTACCCCGGATAGCTACACCATTTCGTGGTGATGGCTACACCTTTAGGACGAAAGGGTGTAGCCCTGCTGGAGGGATTGTTCTGGAGGGTAGAATGGAATGATTATTATTTGACAATAAGGCTTTCTATCTTGGTGAGCTAGAACCAGACATTATATGGATAGTCTGATTGAAGACCCGAACGGGAATTCCGTTTGTTGTTCTTTAAATGTTCGGAGCATCAAGATTGATAAATAATCTCCACTTCTACTAAATATTTAAGTAAGAGGTAGGGATATATTTAGAACCGTGGATTGAAAACACTATGATTAGGTTTAGCCGAATCTACTTCATAGTGTATTATCTGCTCTCATTGCAGGAGTATCTGTTATATTTTAAGCATATTATTAATTTACTAACGATGTTTTTTTTATTATAAATAGCAGTGATGAAATAGTAATAACTTCTGCAATTATATTAGGTAAAAAAATGAAGCTAAACATTGTGTCATAATGTGGATTCCAGATAATATGAATAATAGATGTTATTATTATAGAAGATATAATTTGCAAAATAGCATATAACAATATTTTTATTTTTTTCAATCTCAGTTTTTGTAATATCATAATAAAGAAAAGCGTACCAATTATAAAGGATATTGATCCCAAATATAATTCAAGTGAAATTAATTCTGTTATTGAAATATTATGTTCCATAATCTTTATTTAGTTGGTTCATATCTAATAGTGCTAAATTTATTTTGATATTCTTTTACTATACTATTGGGTCTAGGGTCAATGATTGTGGGTGATTTCTTTTTGACTTCTGGGTCTTGTTTTAGTACATCTGTAGCAAAAGTACCACAATTATTGCTTGTTAACGAATATTTTTCTCTCTTAGGGTTGGAATTTTCCTTTTTCTTTGATTCCGTATAATTTTTCATTTCTTGAAATTTATCGCTTTTGATGTAGGCTCCTTCAATTTTTCCACCATGACCAGCTTTATCAGAGATTACCCTTAAAGTATTATTTAAGGATTTTTCTGTTGGAGTTCCATCTTTTCCAATTACTATATCCGGAATGGGAATAGTTCTTACAGTACCTCTCCCTTCTGGATCATATCTCCCATATTCGTAATATTTTGTAACGCCTTGTTTGTTGATTAATAAAACTCCGGCATGGCTTAAATTTCCAATTTTCCCTATTGGAGTAGATATTTTGTAATCAGGAAAAGCAATGTATACACCATCTTTGCCATCTGGATCGATTACATTGATCGGGTTATCAAAACAATAGGTGTATAATGAAATATTAAAATGTTTCTCCGCCAGCGGATCAACCCATGCCATCTTCCCAGCGCCGCATCATACATCCTCGCCCCATAATCATGCGATGTATCTGGTGTCATTTTGCATTGACGGCGACGAATACTTGTCAGTGAAGTATGTGAACCGTTCCGATGTGGAAGGTTGCATCAAGCTGGTGAGCTACAATCCGCATCATGAACCGATGGATATTCCACTCGCATCCATACAGGCGATGGCGATTGTCAAGTTTTCCATCAGAAGGAATATGATGATGTAAGTGCGCGCGGGTGTTCGCGTGCGTACGAGAGGGGCGTAAACCTATACTTCGCTAGGTCGAAGCCCGAAGGATCTGCAAGTCATCTTGTCTACCTTGATCTCCCATATTTTTACATTGCGCACGGCAGGTTCGCTATACTTGAACTCGTAGTCGACGTATTGCTGCATGATGATGTCGAGTATACGTCGCTTTTCATCCATATCCTCTATGAAACGGACGTTTCCGTGGCACATCACGCTACGCGACTTCATGCTGTAACTGCATGCCACTTGGCGATGCATATATACCAGTTCGTGCCCTTCGCAGAAGGTGATACAAACGCGCGGGTGGTGTTCTGCCATCGTCACTTTGCCGCCTTCGGGACCGGAATGCAGATAGATGATACCGTCCCGGTAAGCAAAGTTCATGGGGATTACATAGGGATTGCCTTCCGAATCGGTGATACCTACCGTACAGTAAGGGCATTTGCGGATAATTGCTTCAATCTCAGCTGGGTCGGTGATTGCGATTGTCTTCATAGGGCTGAATAAGTGTTTTTTATTTGGTGCAAAGATATAAAAACTGCTCTACAATGGAAAATCATTTTCCGTTGTAGAGCAGAGTTATTATATTATCGGCTTTGTTGGAATTACCAACCCGAATTTTGTTCTATTACAGCTCCGGTGTTCGTATCGATCACTGTCTGTGGTATCGGGAAGAGGTTCCACTTCGTAACTTGAGCTTTGTCCGATTTGAAATATCCGCCCCAGAAAGGCTGGTCTGCAATATACATTGCATGGTTGTTAAGACTCTCGATTCCTTCATTTCCCATGCGGAGTAAAGTTGCCCATCTTCTTTCTTCACCGAATAACTCACGCACCCGTTCATCGAGGATGTATTGCAGTGTTATTTCGTCTGCTGTAGCCAGTTTTGTACATTGTGCACGGTTTCTCAGTTTGTTGATGTCGGTAGCAGCGGCGCCTTTGTCACCTGCACGCAAATTGGCTTCGGCGCGTAGCAGCAGAGTTTCTGCCGAACGGTGTGCATACTGGTCGCAATACATGTTAGAGCGGTTACCGCCGTCGGCCAGATCATCATATCCCCAGTCGTCGATTGGAGCAAGTTTAGTCCAGACAGGGAAGAACTCTGTTATCTTCTGAGTATTGTAATCCAGCATTTCGTAAGGAACCGGTTTACCGTACATGCTATGCTTCGTATCCATGCACACAAACTGGCGGCGGATGTTGCAGGGTGCATTGCGTATATCATCTTCGTAATCGCCTTCCCAAACGTCACTAATTACATAAGTAGTAGGAGCCATATTGGCTACACCGCGTCCACCTACGTAGGCTGATACGTTTCCGCCCGGATATACGCTTTCGTCGATATTGCCAGCCCACGGTCCGGCTGCTGCACTGTTTTCGGCATATTCAGTCTTCCACACTACGTCACGAAGAACGGGAGACATTTCACGGGGATAACCTACAAAGTTGTTTCCGCCATATTCGTGATACACCGTATAATCGTTCTGCAAAGTCCACAGTGCTTCCGTATTTCCTTCAGCATAATCGTAGTTTCCTTGCTGGAAGAGGTCGAAGAATACATTACCATCTTCATAGTAGGCAGCTATGCCATTTTTCGTTGTTCCCCCTCCCGGGATGCTGCGTGTACCGAAACGCTCTGTCATCAACGGATGTAGTGCCATTACTTTGTCGGCATATTCGATGGATTTCCGTAGGCATTCGGTGTCATTGCTCTTGATGGTAGCCAGTGCCAGATAGGCTTCGGCCAGGAAATGGTAAGCGACTCCCTTTGACACGCGTCCGGCTTCCGATGGATAGTCGGGCAGTGCTGCTGCCGCAGCTTCCAGGTCGGTAATAGCGAAGTTATACGTCTCTTCGCGGCTGGAACGTACAAAGTCCAGTTTCAATGTCTGATAGAATTGATCTACCAGGGGAACTCCACCAAACAACTCACCCATTGTCAGGTAACCGTAGCCACGGAAGAACATGATTTCACCATAGGCTTCACTACGCTGTGCTTCACTCTCCCAGGGCAGACCTTCTTTATTGTAACCTTCCAGTGATTGGTTGGCATAATTCACCATTTGGAACATGGCATCATAAATTTTATTGGAACTGCTGTTGGTGCTCGACCAGTTGGCGAAGTTACAGTAACCGTTACCCGTGCTGCGGAAATAGGGGGTATCCAGCACATCAGTACCCAGTCCTTTCAGGAAGTAGTCTTGTTGATACCAGTAGCGGATGTGGATGTACAAGTTAGTGATACAAGCCTTCACCTGGTCAATCGTTTCGTACGAGTTGTCGGTGGTGTAGATTGTCTTCGGCTTTTCCGTTAGGAAGCCTTCATCGTCACAAGACGTCGTCATGCCGAGCATGGAAGCTGCGGCAGCTATGAATATATATTTTTTTGTTTTCATCTTTAGTGTTTTTAATAGAGTTAGAACGTTAAATTCAGACCAAACGAAACGGTACGCGACAACGGGTATCCGTAAGTGTAACCGCTACCCAGTGTTTGTTGAACTTCAGGATCGCCACCTTCCCATCCGGAGATGGTGAAAAGGTTCTTGCAAGCCATGTAAACCTTCAGATTCCCGATACCTGCTTTCTGTACCCAAGGCTGGCGGAAAGTATAGGACAGACTGAGGTCTTGCAGACGCACGAAGCCATATCCTTGTAGCGGGGTGTAGCGTCCGTCGGTGTAGTTGATACGCGGATATTTGTTACTCTTGTTTTCGGGAGTCCACCAGCCGTGGTTGAAGTTATTGTCGCCCTGTACGTCGGAAGAAGTACGGAAAGCGTAGTAGTTTACAGCCTGTCCGTAGCCGTTTCCACCGAAGATGCCGGTGAACAACATATAAAGTTCGAAGTCCTTGTAGCGGAATGTATTGCCGAAGCTCATGCGGAAGTTTTCTTTCTTGTATCCCAGGATGGTACGGTCGTCGGCTGTAATTTTACCGTCTTCGCTACCGTCCAGGTTGGCAAACTTCACGTCACCCGGTTCTGCACCGTTGGCTGCGATGTATTCGGTATCATCTTCTTGTACGATGCCGATATTTTTGTAGCCATAGATGGCACCCAGCGATTTGCCCAAGAAGAGAGAGTTCGTAATATCATCCTGTCCGTCACCGTAGAGTTCCTTCAGCTTGTTGCGGTTCATATAGAAAGTCAGTGTGGAACCCCAGTTGAAGTCCTTTGTCTGGATGTTGGTGGTATTCAAGTTGACTTCGATACCCCAGTTGTCTACGCGTCCCATGGTAGCTTTCATACTGGTCAGACCGTTGATCATTACCGGGATGTTACGGTTAAATATCTGATTGGTAGTCTTGGAGAAGTATCCATCGAATTCCAGGCGGATACGGTTGTCGAGTACACCCAGGTCGAAGCCATAGTTGAATGATTCGGTTTCTTCCCATCCTAGGTCGGTGTTACCCATAGAGGTGATGCGTTGTCCCCAGCTCACTAATGAAGTGTTACCGAATGAATAGCTGTAACCGCCTGATTGCCCCAGGGTAATTTTTGAAAGGGTTTCGTAAGGAGAAAGGCTTTGATTGCCGTTCTTACCCCAGGATGCTTTCAGTTTCAGGTAGCTGATGGCTTTGATGTTCTTCATGAATTCCTCGTTGGAGGCAGTCCATGCCACACCTACTGCGGGGAATGTACCCCATTTGTTGTTGGCACCGAATACGCTGGAACCATCACGGCGTACGGATACGCTCAGGTGGTACGTGTCGTTATAGTTATAGTTGGCACGGCCCAGATAACCCACGTTGGTGTGGCGTGTATAGCTCAGACCGTTGATCTTCTGTGTGGTTGCCAGGTTCAGTCCGTCGTAACTGAGGTTGGTGTTACCCAGTGCGGCAAAGTCAGAACCGTCGAAGCGGCGGTAGCTGTATTCGTAAGAGTCACGCGTATATACGTAAGTCAGGTCTACATAGTGCTTGCCGAACTGGCGTTGCCAGTTGATAATATTATCTAATACCCATGATGTATTCTTTGTACGTGCACTGTAGCCATTGGCTGAAGCCAGATAGTCGGATACCGCAGATTCGGAATAGCGGTCATCGCCCGTACCTTCTTTCACATAATATCCTTCGTGCGTGAAGTAGTCTCGTTCGATGTTTTCGATGGAGTAACTACCATTGAGGCGATAGGTTAATCCTTCTATCCAGGGGCATTTCACCAGTGCGTGTCCCTTCATAGAAACGGTGGAGTAGGTGTCGTGGTCATCAATGGTACCGCTTTCCACATTCCACAACGGGTTGATGCGATAGATACCTTCGTTCACCGGGAATTTTTCCACTCCACCACCGTCGGCACGTTCGGCACGGCCGTAAGGGCTCAGGCGGATGGCCTGATACAAATCGTATACGCTGGGACCGGAATAGTCGTTGTAGGCATAGTTCACTTGTCCGCCCACTTGCAACCAGTTGGTGATGTCCGTTTGGATACGTGCGGTCAATACGGTGCGGTCATAATCGTCACCTTTTACCACGCCTTCCTGGTCGGTATAAGTACCTGAGAGGTAGTAATTCATCTTTTCCGTGGCTCCCGAAACGGATGCTGAATAGTTTTGCATGATTCCGGTACGCGTGGAGTAGTCAAACCAGTCGATGGTATTTCCATTTTTATAGTTCTCGTATTCGTACTCGCGCATCCATGTAGGATCGGCATCCTCTGCCAGACCACTCAACAGGTTTACTTTCTTTACATAGTCTTCGGGACTTAACAAGTCCGGTTTTGCTGCTGCTGTAGAGAAAGCCCAGGAAGTGTTGACGTTGATGACGGGCTTACCCAACTTACCTTTCTTGGTAGTGATCATAATTACACCATTGGCAGCTTGCGAACCGTAGGCGGCGAGTGAAGTAGCATCTTTCAGGATACTCATGCTTTCGATAGTCGTCGGATCGATGTCGCGGAAGCTTCCCATATAGATCACACCGTCCATTACGATCAGCGGAGTAGAACCACCATTTACCGATTTCTGGCCACGAACCTGCAATGAAGGTGCCTGTCCGGCTCCTTGTTGCTGTGATACCGTGATACCGGTAGCCGTACCACGCAGAATGTCCATTGCGTTGGAAGTGGGCATCAGTGCCAACGGAGTTTCCGAGGCTTTTACGGTAGAAACCGAACCTGTAAAGTTCTTGCGTTTGGTAGTACCATAACCTACCACTACTACTTCATCCAGCATTTCGGCGTCTTCTTTCATCTGTATGTCCATTACCTTTCCGGCAACAACAGGTAATTCCTGTGTCTGATAACCGATGTACGAAATCACTAATGTTGCATTGGGAGTGACACTTAGAGTGAATTTACCATCCAAATCAGTGATTGTGCCGTTCGATGTGCCTTTTTCCAATACGCTGGCACCGATAATGGCTTCTCCTGTTGCATCCTTGATAATACCTGTGACGGTTTGTTTCTGTTGCTGAACTGCATGTACGGAAGTTACACTGTCTTCAGCCATTACTGCGAGGGGCTGAGCTGCGATGAAACCAGTGCAAAGCAGTAAGGCTGTGAGGGCCTTCCGGTTTCTTTTGAACGAGTTTTCTTTCATCGTTTTTCTTTTTTTATTAGACTAAATAAGGTGATTGAATTAGTAATCCGGATAAATCGGCTCCCTCAATGAGAGGCCGGTTACCTAAAAAACTTGGAGAATTTCTTCTTTTCATTAATATTAGATTTTTTAGTTTTTATACTTTTGTCATTGCAAAATTAGATGCTAAATGGAAAGCCATAGATAGAAAAATAGGCAAGTAGAATACAAAAATCGTTCAAGACGAATTATTGGTTGGTTTATGTTGAATTTTTAGTGCATCTTTGGGACTACTTCGTAAGGAACTATATACAGGTTCCAGGCTATTACTTTTAAAATAAAACAGATTCAAATGAAGAACACTCTGCTATTTCTGGGGCTGATTATTCTTTTGGTTGCAAAATCAGAAGCACAACCCTATACGATTAAAAGACTGGGGGTAGAAGACGGGCTGTCCAGTAATTACGTGGTGGGGATTACCCAGGATAAACAAGGATGCATGTGGTTTGCCACCGAGGGCGGGCTGAATAAATTTGATGGCAGGCAGTTTACGGTTTATAAAAAATATACCTCGAAGCTGAGTGCCAATGAACTGAACTGTGTGTGTGCCGATCCGCGCGACAATAAAGTGTGGATAGGTACCCAACGTGAAGGCCTGTGTGTGTTCGATTGTGATGCGGATACGTTCACTGTATACAGGGCGGGAGATGGCACTATTGCAACCAATGATATTACCAATATCATCCCTTCCTTCGACAAAAAAGGGTTGTGGATTACCACCTATCATGTAGGTATCCATTATTATGATATCGAAACCGGGAAATTCACTCATTACTATGAACACAATGTGAAAGGACTGGGTGGATTGAAAAACTATATAGCCTGTGATGATGGTCGGGGAAATCTGTATGTCGGGCATGATGGCAAGGGGATGAGTGTCATTTCATTAAAGGATCATACAATAAAAAGGTATCAGCACGTTTCCGATGATCCGGATAGCCTTCCGGGAGGACTTGTCGTTGCCTTGTGTGTAGATGAACAAAGAAATATATGGGTAGGTACGAATAAAGGACTCTCCATCTTTAATCCTGCAACCGAAAAGTTCACCACTTTCAGGCATATTCCGGGCGATGAGAACTCGTTGCTTTCCAATCAGGTGCTGGATATAAAACAGATGAGGGATGGACGGTTGTGGATCTGCACCAATATGGGTGGTGTCAGTATACTCGATATGCAACAGAATGCATTTACTTCACCAACCCATATACATTTTCAGAATATACCTGCTACCAATGATGTGCACGGCCTGTCGGGACCTAATGCCAGATGTGCTTTTCAAGATAGCTTCGGGAATATCTGGCTGGGGAATTACCGGGGAGGAGTCGATTTTATAAGTTATGCACAGCCCATTTTTAATATGTTGCCCTACACAGTGGAAAGAGACGGTAAACAGAGTAGTAAACAAGTTTGGGGATTATTTGCAAAAGATGATAAAGTGTTGGTTGGGGGCGAAGGTGAGTTTGCTGTTTTTCAGAAGAATAAGCTGATAGATACTTTCTTATTGCGTTCTTATCAGACTCAATCCAATACTCATATTAATGTTGTGTACAAAGATTCTCAGGACCGGTTGTGGATGGGGACTTATCTGAACGGTATTCTTCTGTATGATCTGCAAAACAAGAAAATGATCCGTATCGGTAAAACGTCTCACGAGGAAACCCTGAATGTTCATTGTTTCTATGAAGATAAAAACGGGAGTATCTGGGTTGGGACGGAAAGCGGACTTTATATCTATGAAAACGGAAAGCTGGAAGTGGCAGGTTTCATTCAAAGTCAGCTGCCGGATACAAAGATACATGGTATCTTGAGGGATAAAGAAGATAAACTGTGGATAGGAACATTCGGCAAAGGTGTTTCGGTATTCGATCCGAACAATAAGCTTATATATAATTTCGTAGTTGAAAATGGTTTCTGTTCGAATGCCGTCAACCATATGATGCAGGATTCCCGACAAAGGATATTAGTTGCTACGCGTGAGGGAGTGGCACTTTTCCATGATACGGCCAATCCGGAGAAGTACGAAGTCTTTAAAGAACGGAATGGCTTGGAAAACAGTCAGGTGCGTGCTATTACTGAGGATAAGCTTCATCAAATATGGATCAGTACGAATGGTGGAGTCTCCCGGCTGGATGAGGCGAAGAAGGTGTTTTATAATTATAGCCATCACGACGGAGTACCTATGGGTGATTTTATGAATGGATCTACCTGCATGACTTCTGATGGCACCATGTATTTTGGTTCACAGAATGGTGCGTGTTATTTTAATCCCAAGGATATTCCTACTAACCGTGAGGTATCTTCTATTGTCATTACCCGTTTTTGTACGTATCACCGTATGAAAGAGAGTCATGACGAGGAATTGCCGATGCCTATTGCCGATGGGGAGATAAATTTACCGTATAATCAGAATACATTCAAGATATCTTTCAATGTGCTGGACTATACCCAAAGCCCGCAAGTAGAATTTACTTATATGCTGGAGGGGTTAGAAAAAGCCTGGTATAACACGCAAGGAGAGAATCAGGTAACTTTTCGTAATATTTCTCCCGGTACGTATGTCTTTAAAGTAAAGACACGTATCCGCAACCAGGAATGGGATGAGAAAGAGGCTTCGCTGGTGATTCATATACAGCCACCGTTCTGGCTCACATGGTATGCCAAACTGGTTTACGTATTGCTCTTTGTCCTGGCTCTCTATGGATTACTTCATTTCTATAAGCATAAGATAGACTTGGAAAGTTCATTGGATTTGGAACGCAGAAAAAGTCAGAATGACTTGGAGCTGAACAATGAAAGGCTGCGTTTCTATACCAATATCACGCACGAGTTGCGTACACCGCTGACACTGATTTTGGGGCCATTGGAAGATCTGCTGAGTGACGGTACCCTGTCTCCCAAGCATGCCAATAAGATCAGTATCATTCACGATAGTGCTACCCGCCTGCTGAATCTAATCAATCGTATTCTGGAGTTCCGTAAAACAGAGACTCAAAATCGGAAACTGGCAGTGGCAAAGGGAAATTTGGCGCAATTGGTACAGGAAATCGGGCTGCGTTATAAAGAGCTGAATCCCAACAATAAGGTGGCTTACCATATTCATATTGAAACCGAAGATGCCGAGCTGTTCTATGATGCGGATATGGTCACTATCATATTGGATAATCTATTGAGTAATGCCGTCAAATATACTTCGGAAGGAGAGATAACACTGACCTTACGTTCGGTAGAGGAAATGCAGATAAAATATACGGAAATCAGTGTGAAAGATACCGGGCATGGTATCGATCCGGAAGCATTACCGCATATCTTCGACCGTTATTATCAGGCTAAAAGTAAGTTTCAGGCATCAGGTTCAGGTATTGGTCTGGCACTGGTGAAAGGACTTACCGATTTGCACGAAGGTATGCTGAAGGTGGAAAGTACACCAGAAGTGGGAACCACATTTATCTTGCGTTTGTTGACGGAGAATACTTATCCTAATGCAATTCATGTAGAAACTAAAACAAAGAAATTATCTATTTTAACAGAGGATGTGGCTGGGGGAGATCTGTCTTTAGATGGGTGTCCTATTGTATTGGTAGTGGAGGATAATCCTGATATTCGTGAGTATATAAGGAGCTCGTTTGCTGAAATTTATGAGGTGATTACAGCCAAGGACGGACAAGAAGGATGGGAATTGGCACAAACAAGGATTCCGAATGTTATAGTTTCGGACATTATGATGCCGATTATGGATGGAGTCGAACTTTGTAAGAGAGTAAAAGAGGATATGCGTACCAGTCATATTCCGGTTATCCTACTGACGGCCAAGGACTCTTTGCATGACAAGGAGGAAGGTTATGCATCGGGTGCAGATTCTTATTTGACGAAGCCGTTCAGTGCCAAACTTTTGCACAACTGTATCAATAATTTATTGGAAATACGTAAAAAGATTGCTTCACAACTGTTATTGGGTGATGTGAAACCTGTGCGGGAGCAAGCAGAGAATTCACTGAACAGGCTGGACAATGAGTTCATGCAAAGAATAACACAGATCATCGAGGAGAATATAGAGATGGAGAAGATGGACGTGGCTTTCATTGCAGATAAGATGTGTATGAGCCACTCTACGCTTTATCGAAAAATTAAAGGTTTGGCGGATATGTCGGCCAATGAATTTATCCGTAAAGTAAAGATGCGAAAAAGCGTAGAAATGTTAGTATCCGGTGAATATACGATTTCTGAAATTTCCTATATGACAGGATTCAGTAGTGTAGCTTATTTCCGGCAATGTTTTAAGAATGAGTACGGGGTGTCACCTTCCGGTTATATGAAACAAAAATAATGAGGATGTCACAGTGGTGGCAAGATGTGGTCTTATGATATTGTAAGATTAGTAGTGTAATATTAATGAGGAGACATGCGTTTAATTATTATTCAATTGATTTGTTATATTTTAAGTTAAAAATATTGTGTATAACATGTTGGCTAAATATTTTTGCGCGAAAATATATAAAATAAGACTAAATAGCATATTTCGTATATTGTATTTATGAAAAAGGCAATTGTCATATATCATTTAATACTTTTTTGGGTAATTACCTTGTCAGCGCAGGATTCGAGTGTGCATTGCAACACTTTTTATACACAGACATTTCAACAGGGGCTCTCTACTATTGATACCCACTTTGATGCTCATAGTGTTGTTCCTGTTGTGGAGGAAGAAATAGAGAAAGATAAGGAGCGCGCCATTCTATTGAAAACCAATCTGCTTTATGATGCTGTGGCTGTACCTAATGTTGGTTTAGAGGTATCTCTGAACGCTATATGGTCATTAGGGATTAATTGGGTGTATGCATGGTGGAGCAACGATACGAAACATCGTTTCATTAGAACGTATGGTGGCGACGTGGAGTTACGTAGATGGATTTTACCAAATCGGAAAAACCGTACCTTAATGTGTGGGCATCACATAGGAATTTATGGGCAATTGCTGACATATGATATTGAATGGGGGGGAGTTGGTTATTTAGGTGACCGTTGGAGCTGGGCAGTTGGTCTGTCTTACGGGTATTCTTTACCAATAGGAACACAGTTCAACATTGACTTTACATTGGGTGTGGGATACATGAAAGGAGATTACATGAAATATCACCCCAAAGATGGTTGTTATGTGTGGGATTCCACACATAACCGGAAATGGTTTGGCCCTACAAAAGCTGAAGTATCTTTAGTGTGGTATATGGGGGGGCGCTATACAAGGAAAGGAGGAGAGAGATGATACACGTTGTGGGAAAACTGGGGATAGTACTTCTTCTTTCGTTGTTGGTTCAATCATGTGAACATAAGGAACTTTGTTATGATCATGCACATGTGGTGGACCTTGATATTGTATTCGACTGGTCAGAGGCTCCTTACGCTAAACCTCGAACGATGGTGATACAATTTTTTCGAATGGATGGAAGTTATTATGCTACACGTGAATTAGCTTCGCCTGCTGGTGGAAAAATTCGTATTGAAGCAGACAAATATAAAGTATTGTTTCATAATGGTGAAATGGAATTCGTAGGTGAGATAGGTGATACTTACGCTACTTACGAACTCACGACAAAACCGCAATCTATTCTTGCTCCGATGGGACGGAGCGAATTAAATGCGTTACCTCCCGAAGCGACGGCAAACCAGCCGGTACGTAACATTCCAGAGATAGTATGGGGAGGTAAACTTGAATATGTGGACATACAGGAGGGAAAGGATGATCAGTCTGTAACATTAGTTCCTAGGGAGATAACCACGGAGTATACGATAGAGGTGCTTAATGTGGAAAATATGAGTCCCGAATTAGATGTCAGTGGTGCTTTGTCCAGTATGGCTGAATGTTGGCGGATAGAGGCAAATAAGCCATCAGGTATGTTGGTAACGATGCCGTTTGAGCTACAGCGTTGTTATGATGAAAAAAAACTTATCGCTCGGTTTGCGTCGTTTGGGCATTGTCCTGACAGCGAAGATAAACACACATTTTTTATATACACATCTAATCAGACATACTATGATTTTGATGTGACCAATCAGATACATGATAAGTCTTCAGGATTGAAGCATATTCACATTGTGATTGATGGTTTGAAACTTCCATCTGCTGAAGGGGGAATGTCACCGTCAATTGATGGATGGAACGATGTAGAGGATAATGATATTGAAATGAATTAATAAGAAGTTATAACAAGTTACTATTATGAAAAAGGATGTAAAGCTTTTAGGGATGGCGGCAATGTTCTTTATGACATTTGCCTCCTGTACAAATGATGAATTGAGAGAATGTTATCAAGGAGAAGAAATTTCATTTACTACTCGAGTCACACGTGCGGTAGAAATGAAAAAAGAGAACCTAACAGAGTTTAAAGTATATGGTCTCGGACAAGGGAGTAATAGTTTTTTTATAAACGGACAAACGGCAAAGAAAGGTGATAATAACATCTTTAATTTGGAACAAAGTGCTTTTTGGCCTACAGGAGAGCCGACAGTTAAATATTGGGCTTATGCTCCTACGGATATTACAGCCGATGTTAGTATGTCAGCCGGTTCTCAAATATTTAATAATTTTATACCGGGTGATAACATAGAGACGCAGAAAGATCTTGTTGTTGCTTATACCACTGTTAAAATGGAGGACGCAGCTAAAGCTGTCCCTTTACAATTTCATCATGCTCTGTCACAAGTTGAAATAAAAGCCCACTGTCCTAGTATAGATAAACAAGTCTATATTAAAGGTGCGTGGATAGTTAATGTAAACACAATAGGGAAATTACAATTTTCTACTGCTGCGGCTGCAATGAATTACATAGAATGGACTTCTGGTACGCCTGGGAAGTATGGTATTTCTCTAGATGCGACCCAACTTGGCAGTAAAAAAGAGTCAGCTACGCCTTTGTTAGCAGGCAAAACAAATATGCTGTTGGTGCCACAAACGGTGAAAGGGTATGATTTTGAAGCAGGATCCGGTGCATATATCTTATTGCTTTGTCGTGTGGAAACACACCATGATGGGCAAATTGAAAATGACCCGGAAGGAGGGAGCAGTCAAAGTGGTCCGATTTATAATGATGTTCCTAAAAATAAGCATATTCATCAACTTTTCCCCATTACAAAGGAGTATAATTCAAATGCCTATGGATATACTTGTGTAGCAGTTGATTTTGATTGGAAGTCTGGCAAGAAATATGTATACAATCTTGATTTCTGTGGTCATACAAGTGGTGCAGGTGTTTATCCTCCTGAGAACTTACCGGAGGGATTACCGGAAGGTGATGACATAATTGAAAAACCTGGCGATAAGGATCCTGGAGACCCGGTACTTGACAATCCGATTCGCTTTACGGTGGATGTAGATTCGTGGAGTTCGGGCCATGATGATGGATTAGAAGAGGAGGAAGTAGAAGTAAAGTAACCCAACTAGTCAATTGTTATAGAAAATACCAACCGTGGTTATGCGACATTTTTGTATGTTTCATCTTGTATTTGACATTGCAACTCGTATGTTGATATTCTGCGTTGTGGCTTGTGTGGTTTCATCATGTACTGATGACACCTTTGACAAGTACCAACAAGGGAAGCTATTATCATTTACGGTAAATGTACCGGAAAACTGGACTAATGGTTCGGTACGTGCGGCGGCAGATATAAGCATTAATAAGTTGTCAGAATCCGATGGTTTGCAACCACTTTATCTTGTTACTGAAATCTCGGAAGTTGCTGTAGATAAAGTGGTTTCTGATGTAGTTACTCGTGGCATGCCTGTAGAGTCTATTTCTGATTTTTATAAAAGTTTTGGTCTTTCAGCTATTTGCTATACGGGTGAATGGCCTGCGGAGACCGAAGAAAATCAATGGACTACAAACTTTGCCCATAACTTGAAAGTAAGTAATATAGGCGGTAATTGGGCATCCGAGAAAAAGCTTGATTGGACAGGTTCGGGTAATATTAAGTTTTTTGCTTATTCACCACATGCTGATACGGAAGAATTCAAAGGAAGTATCATTCATTCAGGACCTTCTGAAAAAGGAGCTCCTGTGCTTACCTACACCGTACCTGAGGATATAACTCGCCAACCTGACCTTATGACTGCGACAACGAACTGTAAAGGTAACCAAGGAGGGGATGTAGCACTTACATTTAGCCATGCACTGACTGCTATTACCATAAAGACTGGTAAAGATATGCTTGCCGGAGAAATTACTGAGGTATCTCTTTCCGGTGTTTATGGTAAAGGAGGGTATTCCTTTGAGACTGGAGTATGGACTATAGTAAAAGATGAAAAAACAACTGGTTTTTCCATAACAAAAAAAGTAGAATTACCAGGTGAGGAAAAGCGCAATGATATTTATACCCCGTCAGGAACTTCGGTTGTGGATGGAGAACTCACCTTTATGATGATTCCCCAAACTCTCCCCAAAGAGGCTAAGCTAATTATTCATTTCACTGATTCTTTGACCATGAAATCACGTACCCTGACTGCCTCTCTTGGAGGCAAAACATGGCCAAAGGGAAAGAAAGTCATTTACTCCATTTCTTCTACAGGAATAGTAATGACACCAGTTGTCGATTTAAAAATTAATCGGGATGGAGTTTGGGTGAATGGACAAGAGCCGGAAACTGCACAACAAAACGCATACCTTCCAGTTAGCGGCTATCTGCATGATGTGGAGATAGCTGCTTCGATGCAGGTGACGCAAGAGGGTGAGGATACGGAAACACTCGAGCTTCCTTACAAAATCCAATACAAGATAGAGGGGGGAGGCTGGATGGATAAAGCGGACTCCTGGATACCCGAAAATGCTTCAAAAGCAACTTCTGTTTCGCCGGGTAGTTTTATAAAAGGAGCGATTCGTTTACCGGCGCAAAAAGTTTTCGATGATTTGCGGGCAAAGCTCAATACGAATGAAACGAATGGTTCCAAAACGGATTATTATGACTTGGTTGCGAATAATCCTCTGGAACAAGAAAGTGCCAACTGTTATATAGTGGATAAGCCTGGTTACTATAAATTTCCGGCTTGCTATGGTAATACTTATCCAAATGGAGGAACTGAGGCTTATAAATATGAGGGAAGTGTTCCGGATAAGTCTATGGAAGAATATCTGCTTATGGAGTTTGTAGGTCATGATGATAATCCGATTCAGCCACAGGGAATTCCGAATATTCATGATGCGGTACTTGTGTGGCAAGATAGCCCGGATCTTGTGACTGATATCAAATATAATGAAGAGGGTTGGGTCTATTTTTGTGTACCGGAAGCGGCGTTTAACCAAGGTAATGCAGTGATTGCTGTACGGAATGATAAGGGAGAGATTTTATGGAGCTGGCATATATGGGCGACATATTATGGTTCTAAGGAATCGCTGATTTCGGAGGCTGTAAATGAGTATAATAAGCATTTTTATTTTCTACCTTGCAATCTGGGTTACTGCGATCCGCACGGAGGTAATAGCGAAAGAAAAACTTACATACGCTTTGTAGCTACTATGCCCGATGGTACCAAACGAACAGTAACTAAATTCAATAAATTGGAAGGGGCTCCTACCCCGGATGCGGAGGGCATTTTTACGTTTGTTCAGCCGGAAATAATCGAATCCATAGCCGGAGACAATCCCTACTATCAGTGGGGACGTAAAGACCCGATGCTACCAGGGGTATACAATGCGACTATTCGAGCTAATGCACCCATAGGTAGTGATCATCTTTCTGTCGATAAGTATAAAGAAGAATTAGATATGGAGAATAAAGTATTTTATTCTACTGAGGCATATAGGTTTACTGCATCAGAAAGTGGTCGGTCTATTGGTGAAAGTATCCGGACGCCTCATCATTTCTTTATGCATAAAAGACCAACAGATGCTACGGCAGAAGATGATAATTATCTGCGACGTCATTGGCATAACGGTGAAAGTAGACCGGGCCGCGTGACTTCTTATAAAAAGAAAACCATTATGAATTTCTGGAATTCACAGTTGGATGAGAATGCTATAGAAGCTAAAGCTGACGACCCTAATAATAGATATGTTTTCAAAACAATATATGATCCTTCTCCGGCAGGCTATAAGGTGCCACCTCCTGCGGCATTTTCCAAGTTCACTGATAAATTAGGAAATCATGATGCGATAGGAACAGTAGAAGGAGGAGGAGGGTACATAATTGAACCTAAGTCTGGTGAAGGAGGTATAACAATAGGCTGGTATGTAACGGATAAAGGAGGACACAGATTCTTCCTCCCTGCTACCGGATTGCGAGATATGGGTATCAGTGATCGTGAGGTAAGCTATGGTACATGGCCTGCCCATTCTAAGTTGACATTTATTGCAAGTTCTGGATTTAAAAAAAGTGATGCATCTTCAAGTTGTCTGTTGTTCTCTCTTGATTATAGAGTTGCTTTTATACAAAAGCCTATTGGTGCTATTTATGGTACTAATAATGCTTATGGTTTTACATTGCGCCCTATTCTAGATAAACAAAAGTAGAGGAAAACAGGTGTACAACTTAAAGAAGAGGTATTTTGATATATCTGTGTCAGCAAAATTAGAATATCATTTAGGATATTGGTGAGAAAAAGGGATGTATTATCTCCTGAAGTGCCCAAATGGTTAAATGTGAAAATATAACATTGTGAATTTTTTAAATGGAATGAGCCCGATACAATAACGGGCTCATTTCATTAATCTATCAAAGCAAAGTCCAACTGTTTCTTTTCCAGGTTGGCACGTGCCACTTTAATCGTAATTGCATCACCCAAACTATACGTGCGGTGCTTGCGGCGTCCGCGCAGACAGTAGTTCTTCTCGTCGAACTCGTAGTAATCATCATCGAGGTCACGGATAGGTATCATGCCTTCGCACTTGTTTTCGTTCAGCTCTACGTACAAGCCCCACTCCGTTACACCGGAGATTACACCGTCGAATATTTGTCCCATGCGTTCCGTCATAAACTCTACCTGTTTGTATTTGATGGAAGCACGTTCGGCATTGGCGGCTATTTGTTCCATGTTGCTGGAATGGTCGCAAAGATTTTCGTACTTAGTTTCGGAAACACTGCGTCCGCCAGCCAGGTATTTGGTGAGCAGGCGGTGTACCATCATATCCGGGAACCGGCGGATGGGGGAGGTGAAATGCGTATAGTAATCGAATGCCAATCCGTAGTGCCCGATGTTATGCGTGGAATAACGCGCTTTCTGCATGGCACGGATGGATACGGTTTCGATAAGGTTCTCTTCTTTTTTTCCTTGAATATCATCCAGCAAGTGGTTGATGGACTTGGATACATCCGTTTTCGTACCGCTGGTACGTAGCTTGTAACCGAATCGGGCAATGAATTGCGCCAGGTTATCCAGCTTTTCCGGATCCGGAAGATCGTGGATACGATAAGGGAATACCTTTGCTTTCTTGTTTTTCGGTACGCGACCGATCTTCTCGGCTACGGTACGGTTGGCAAGCAGCATGAACTCTTCTACCAGCTTATTGGCATCCTGGGATACTTTGAAGTAAACGCTGATGGGTTTGCCTTTTGCGTCTATCTCGAATTTCACTTCGTAGCGGTCGAAGTTGATGGCTCCGGATACGAAACGTTTTTGGCGTAATGCCTTGGCGATGGTATCCAGCATCAGGATTTCTTCCTTGAAGTCACCTTCTTTAGTTTCAATCACCTGTTGTGCTTCCTCGTAAGTGAAGCGGCGGTCGGACTTGATTACCGTATGTACCACGCGTGAATCCTTCACATCTCCTTTTTCATTGATCTCGAAGATGACCGAGTATGCCAGTTTCTCTTCATCGGGACGCAGGGAACAGATGAAGTTACAGAGGCGTTCGGGAAGCATCGGGATGGTACGGTCTACCAGATAAACGGATGTGGCACGCTTTTCAGCTTCCTTATCGATGATGCTGCCCTCGGTGACGTAGTGGGTGACATCAGCAATGTGCACACCTACTTCCCACAGGCCATCCTTTATTTTACGGATAGAGAGAGCATCGTCGAAGTCCTTGGCATCTTTCGGGTCGATGGTAAAGGTTGTCACATTTCGGAAGTCCTCGCGCTTGGCGATCTCTTCGGTGGAAATCTCGGCAGGGATTCTGTCCGCAGCTTTTTCTACGGATGAAGGGTAAACGTAAGGTAAACCGAACTCGGCGAGGATAGCGTGCATCTCGGTGGTATTGTCGCCTGCTTTACCCAGAATGTCGATGACTTGCCCGATGGGATTTTTAGCTTTGTCGGGCCATTCCACTACTTTCACGATGGCCTTATCACCTGTTTTTCCGCCTTTCAGCTTCTCTTTCGGAATAAAGATATCGTTGGCAAGCGTACGGTTTTCCGTTACGAGGAAAGCATATGAACTGCCTACTTCCAATGTACCGACAAAGGTATCGTTGGCACGTTCCAGTATTTCGATAACTTCCCCTTCGGCTTCACGACCACGGCGCTTGGCATAGAAGGAGATGCGTACTTTGTCATTGTTCATAGCGTGTGCCGAGTTACGTTCGGCAACGAATATCGGATCGCCGCCACCTTCAGGAATGAAAGAGTTCTTTCCGTTGCTTTTGCGCTGGAAGGTACCTATCATTTCCACACCATGATTGTTCAGCTTATATTTGCTTTTCTCTATTTCGGTGATGTAATCATCCAGTAGCATGTCGCTTAGGATGTCTCTACACAGCATCTTCAGGGGATGTGTGGTGAGATGAAGTTGTTCGAATATGTATTTCAGGGACAGTACTTCGTCGGGTTTCGAATGGAAAAAATCCATCAGTACGCTCACAAGCTCTTTCTTTTTCATGCGCTTGCCGGCTTTCTTTTCTTTATTCTTAGCCATAAGTTTTCTTTCTTTATGAATGTATTTGCAAAGTAAACAAATAATCGGTTAGATTGGTTGAAAATCATTCGAATTCTGATGGATTCATTAAGAATGTTCTGCCGTAGATATTAAAAGTAAAGTGCACTTCAAAGCTTTTGTCGGGCTTTGAGTGCACTTCATGAAAGACGTATCCTCTTTTGTTTGTTAAAGAGAGAATTTAGTTAATAATTGAGCAAAGAACCTTTTCATTTTAAAGAACGTACAACACGGAAACCGATCTGACCAAACCATATGTCACCTCCGGGGTAGCCCATATCTGTTTTGATGTGAGCACCCAAGAGTCGCATATTGGTGTTAGAACAGTTCGTATCGTAAGTTGAGAAACAACCTCCGCGTGAGAGAACCAGGCGCTCCTCATCTCTGGGTTTCTCAGGACCCCATGGATCAGTTTCCTCAGCGTCACTGATATAGCCTAACTGAAGGAGCCATTCTCCGGTATATTCTTCAACGTTTCCTGCCATATCATAGATTCCCAGTGAGTTGGGCTTCTTTAATCCTACCACATGGAGTTCGGGCTCTTCTCCTACTATAGAGTTTTCTCTATACCAGCCTACTTCATCGAGATCGTTGCTACCTGCATAATAATAAGGTTGGTTTTCGTTGTCGGGACCACCTTTGGCTGCGTATTCCCATTCGGCGCTGGTAGGCAGGCGATAACCGTTGGCTGTTTTATCGCGGATTACGTCAGCCTCATATAGTTCAGTGTTGGTAGGATCCCATAATTCATTCTTGAATGTATAAACCGGTTTGTAGCCCTTGCGTTCGCTCAGCTTGTTGCAGTAAAGCATGGCTTCGTATAGTGTCACGGTGTGTACGGGTAACAGGTCTTTTTTCTTGTTGACTGACGGGTTATAGCCCATGACATCTTGGAACTCGCGTTGTGTCACTTCATAACGTCCTATTTCAAAAGCTGAGATATTTACTTTATGTGCATTTTCTTTATCTGCGTACGTACCGCTTAAGTCACGTCCAATGATAAATGAACCCGCTCCTACGGTTACCATCTCAAATGTGGTATAGTTGGGATTATCCTCATCGCCTCCTCCACTGGGCGGATTGACACCACCGGATTGCAGCGTAACAATAGCCATGTATGTCTTAACATTTTTCTGGTCAGAAGAAACGACTGTATACTGTACGGCATCAGTGAAGTCTTGAACCGTACCGCTGGCGGGAGTTACGGTAGCTCCTTCCGAAGGTACTACAACGGGTTTCAGTGCGGTGACATCCGTACCGGCCGGCATAGTAACTGTAATGACAGGATAATCTATTTTAGAAGATATCTGTCCTGGGATGATAAAGGCTGTGATGTCTGCCGCAGCAGGTTCTTCCTCTTTTTCCACACCTTTCTGGGTGATGATAAGCATATATGTGTCCAGTACTTGGTCGCCGAAAAGGGCGGATATTTCTACTGTGGTCTGGCGTACATTTTCTGCATTGTTTTTGGCTACAGATAAAGAGAGGCGGTTTTTGCTGCAATTAGCCAAACACCACATTTTGTCGGCAGCCGGGACGGTAGCTTTCAGGGTGATGCCATCCATATCTGCTCCGGCGGCGTCACTCAGGGTGATGCTACTGGTGAGGGTACCTTCTTTAGATACTGACAGAATGCCGTTTTCTTCATCGAAAGACAAGATCCCTTCGCTGAAAGAAGACATCGAAGCTACTAACTCAATGTGAGGAACGGCTTGTTTGTCGTCATCATCGGAACAGGCGGTAAATGAAATGCTGCACAATAGCGCGACAATAAGGTAATAAAATTTGTTCAAGTTCATAAAATGTATATTTTAGTTGTTATTTAATGGTTCTTACTACGCGGAAACCGATGGTGTCATATGTTGCTGTAGGATCCATCTTATCAGCGTAATATACTTTTCCTTTAGTGTCGTATGTGGAATAATAGCCACCTCTATAGATTTTTGTATCATTGAGGTTTTCGACAGGACCAATCGGATCCGTTTCCGGTTCCAGGGGATATTCATAACCGTAAGGCACGCCATAGTCGTAGCACCACTCACCGACATTTCCGCTCATATCATAAATTCCTAATTGATTGGCTTTTAGCTTGCCAACTTCGTGCAGCGAAGCACTACCGCCGACAGCTGAGTTATCTTGCCACCAACCTACTTCACTATAGTTATCACTGCCGGAAAAGACTGTTAGATTCTTGCAACCTTCATTACCTCCCTTAGCGGCGAATTCCCATTCGGCTGAAGTCGGAATTCTGTAACCGTTGGACACAGTGGCTGGATCATAGATGTAGTTTGGAATTTCTGTGACTCCTCCGAACCAAATGTCCTCTATTCTGATGGTACCTTCTTGTTTGTAAGCGGGAGTCAGTCCTTCTTTTTCACTCAGTTTGTTACAGAATTCGCAGGCTTTGGCCCAGTCTACTTTATTTACGGGATAATTGTCTCCTCTGAATTTCTTATCTGAAGGATTCTCACCCATAATCTCATTATACAGTTTTTGCGTAATTTCAGTCGTAGCGATATAGAAACTGCTCACGGTGACGTCGTGTGTGTAACTTTGGGTATAGTCTTTTCCTTCTCCGAACTTAAAGGTTCCTCCTTCCACTACTACCATGTCCATGCTACTGTTCAGTTTGGCTTGCTTTACACTCAGTCGCAGGGAGGAGATTTCTGTTTCTTCCGTTTTACCTGCTGCGGCGATGGTGATATCTGCAGTATTATCTGATTTGGCAGCTGTGGGAGATATCCGGATGTTCAGTGTTCCTCCGGTTAAGTCAGCGGTGAGCCATTTGGCATCTTCAGGAACGGTTAGCGCATATTCCACATCAATGGTCTGATCCTCCAAAGTAGTACCTACCGGTATTGTCACATCACCACCGACATAAGAAATGTCGAGTAGTCCTCCTTCCAGTTTAACGTTGGCAGGTGCAGTCATCTGATCTGTTTTCAAAATCACTTCTCCTTTTGGAGTAATCTTGGCACCTTGGTTGATTGTCAGTTCCAGTGGAGCGATCTCGGCACCGGTAGCTACTGCTGTCAGCGTTGCAGTGGTGGAGCGACTTTGCGCATCTTTGGAAACACTGACTTCAATGTTCAGTTTATTGCCGGTAATAGTAGCTTTACACCATGTGGCATCTTTGGCAGGAACTACAGCTGTATAAGTAATGTCAAGGTCGTAATCTTCCAGACCGCAGGTTAATGGAATGGAGAAAGTACCTCCCTTGCCATCTACGGTAAGTGCATTTTGAGTCACAGTCGCCCCTTCGGGGGAAGTAATGTTTTGGGTACTGAGTGCGATGCCGCCTTTTAGCGGATCGTCGTCATCACTACATGAAGTGAACATTATGCAACCGGCAATCAATGCCAGGCATGTGTTGAGCAAATGATAAACTTTCATACTTTGTGAAATTTTGATTAATACTATAGTTATTTGTATCGTAGTTAATTGGCCATTGGGTAATATTGTACAGCTCTGTATGCTGTGAAATAGTTTTCCGGATGATCGACATCGATGAATTTAATCCAGTTAGGTGATTTTTTGTCATCAGACGTCAATGTAAAGGTGCGTTGGATATCATTGCCGAACGGTGTGATCAATGCGTTGAATTTAAAGTCTGTATAGTAAGTCTTTCCGACGGTTGAGCCTTCTTCGGAGAATTTCAGGGAAATCTTGTCTTCTCCAATCAGTTCGTAATCGAAAGCCAGATAACCATGTCCCTGGGCACAGATGAATTGGAAGGCATAGTAAGTACCCAGAATATTAATCTCACTGCCTAAATAGCAATAAGTTATATCATCATTGTTGGCTTCGAGTGCTTCGCGGGATATATCCCATAAAGCCTGACCGTAAGGACTAAATCCGCTGTAGGTAAAGAACCAGTTGCGGCTGAACAGCATTTCGTTGACAGAAGGATATGTGGGGATGAACATGCCCGTAGCATCATTGGAGGGGATGAATGTACCATCTTCTCCTAAGTCCGGATTTAAGATCAGGCCTTCGATGACATTATTGCCCAATTGTACGGGTTGGTAGAATTTACATCCTGTCAGGGTGATGATGAACGGTTGATACTCGGTGATGGTTTCTTCCCCTTTCTTCCGGTAGATACAAAGCGTATGTCCTGTCAGGCGCGTTTCTATAGACTGTTCTTCATCCTGATAGAGTAACCGGTAATATTCGGCGAATTCTTTATCTTTTTGTTTGATGTCTTTCAGGTAGTCGCTCCATTTCAAGGCGGCGGACATGGGGGTCATCGTCATGTACGAACCACTCTTTTTCCCTTTCAGCCGGATGATTTGTTCGTCGGCTTGCAGTATGGTGAATTCAAAATCCCCTTCCAATCCGTAACCGTCTCCCATCCCCTGGCTGTTGGAGGGGTCGGAGAAAAAGTGGAGTATTTCGTTATAGGTGTCAAAGGAAAGTACGCATCCTGCACTTTGTTTCAGGGTATAGGTGCTGACTGCTGTTTTGTCTGCGCCTGCGGTTTCACTGGCTACAGTTACCCGGTAACCTGGCTGGAAGTTAAGCAATACGTTGAAGCCTCCGTAACTTTGCGTAGAAGAGGGATAATACTCCATTAACCAGCCGTTGGGTGAACTGAGCAGAATTTCTTGTACTGTTTCTATTTCTTCCTCAATACGGTTGGCGGAAGTATCGTCAAAAATCGGATCTATCTTGGGCGTACATGAAAAGAACAACCCGGCGGCGAGAATTGATAATATATAATGTGTCAGTTTCATACTTAATTCATTATTAAAGGTTTTCTAAATCAACTTCAGACAATGAGCCGGAGCGGCGTTGTACGATGTCGCGCAACTTGTCAATGTCAATGCTCCAACTGTCTTTCAGATATTTTCTTACGATATCAAACTTTTTCTGCAGTTTTATTTTGCCGAGGGCTCCGCCGTTATTCAGCACGTTTTCCCAATAACCGGCATCGTGGGTTATATAATTGGAAATGATTTCCACGAAATCTTCATCGGGTGAGAAACTTGCGTAACGGGTTATGAATCCCATTGTGTTGGCAACCTCGTCACTCTCCAGGTTTAACCAACTTGGTCCCTGGTAATCGGTTGAAATCAGGTTGAAGTCTGTAGAATAATTCTTTGTTTGATGTAAGATATGTGCAAACTCATGGTGCATGGTTTTAAAGAACCAGGTGTTCAGAAAATCAATATCCGGACTATTGGCATTCAGTTCGTTTACATTGTACAAAGTGATTTTCAAACCACCTTCAGCCGTTCCCAGTACCACTGAACCTTGGCTGTTGTATGCTTTTGAACCGATTAACTGAATCATTCGCGGACAATAGGTCTTGATGAATGTCTCTCCGAGTAATTCGTTGTAGGAATCTATCCAAAGATACTTGGTCAGTTTGGCCATGGCAACACATTTGTCGTATTCGGCAGGAATCAGATTGTACGTATTGTCTGACTCTTTATCGATATATTTATAGTTGAACTGAATGTTGTACGGAACGACATAGTTGAGTAATAACCAAGTATCGAATGCATTCCGTTCGGGAGATTCTGTATCGAAAATACTGTGACTGTCTAATTTGTCTTCGCTGCATGCTCCCAAAACAATGGAAGCGGCAAACAATAAAGTATAGATATATTTTTTCATGTTTCCTCCTTATTTTAGTTGTTTCTTGGATTGGCTTCCAGACCTGCTGCAATAACCTCTTGGGGGATTTGCATGGCGCGGCGCAGATCGTTCACCAGTAATACGTCGTCTGCTTGTCCATCTCTGTTGTGTGAAATTTCAATTCCGTATCGTTTTATATCATTCCAGCGAAGGCCTTCGTGGACAGTGATGATACGGCGCATGTGAAGAAGGCACTGAATCAGATTCTCCGTATCACTGTCGGCGATTGTAAATCCTTGTGGGTTGATTTTCTTCTTGATAGTTCTATCGTCTTCCGACTTCAAGTGCAGGGGCATATACTTTCTTGCTGCGTAATAATTAATCAGTTGTTCTTTTGTGAAAGTCTTGCCTGTCATGGAGTTCATCAGTATATTAATGTCTGCCACGGCCTTATCAGCTTCCGGTGCTTGTTTCAATAAATAAGCTTCTGCGCGGCATAATAATAATTCGTCAATGGAGAAAGCTACATTTACCAGATGGAGAAAGCCGATACCGGCTGTCTTATCGGTATATTCAAAGTAGCCGTTCACCTTCGGGAAAGAGTATTTCTGCTCAAATCCCCAGATACCATTTGACATGAAAAGCTGGTTGTATGCGCCCCACGGGCCGGGTAAGATTTCATTAAGCAGGATGTTATAGGCATTGCCATAACGTAGCCCTATCCCATAAGGGCCATGTACATAAGGCCAGGAAGACTGTGCGGTGACCAACATCAGGTTGCATGGTTCGGTATGTGCGATGTAGCTGTTACATCTGAGCTCGAAATCCGTTGCAAGTTCGCTGAAGCTTTTCCAGTTACGGACATCATTTACCGGGTTGTCGCCAAGTACGGTGCTGGCATATTCTATTACTTTGTCAAATCTCAGATAATAAAGATTGAAACGGGCTGCAAAAGCGTAGGAAGCGCGTTTGTTGAAGTGATACTTAGGAACAGAGTATGCTTCATCGTTAATCAAAGGTAACCCTTCTTCAATATCTTTGTTGATGTTTTCGTACACCTGGCTTAGAGTGCCCCGTTCTATTCCGTCGGGCATCACTTCTGTTTCGGGTGTTGTGGTGTAAGGTATCCCGAGTTCCTGATCCGCAGTCTGCGGGTTATAGGGCATACAAAATAGGTTGGCAAGCTGGAAGTGAGCGTATGCACGGCATAGTAGCGCTTCACCTTTCTGTGGATTCAGGTTTTCCGGGTTTCCCATCAGCTCAATGGCCTGTAGGGCTTGATTGGCCGAACAGATGGCATTATAGTGTGCGTCCCATATATATTTGGGTGCGTCAGTATCCTCGGAAGTCATGTCATTCCATAAATAAGCATCCCGTTGTATCTGTCCGTATATGTCATACAGTGCCCCGTTGTCCTTGGCATTGTCGGAAGCAAGTTCGGAGATGAGAATGGTTGATACTTCCGGATAAGCAGATACCAGTATATTGGTGATTTTCTGTTCGGAATCTATTTCTGTTCTGTCATCTGGTATAGTGTCCAGAAAGTCATTACAAGAAGCCAATGCAAATAATGAACCGGCCAGTAATATATATGTTCTTATATTATTCATATCGAGTTGTTTTTTAATTAAATACCTAATCTTAATGTCAAAGTGAACTGTTGGGGAACAGGAGATGCCACACCACCGGTATTGAAGAACTCAGGATCTTGCCCGTTCAGCTTCTTGTCCGAATAGATGAGAAATGCATTCGTAGCTTGAAGTTTTAAGGACAAATCACTGACTCCTGCTTTAACTATCAGTTTTTTAGGGAAATTATAGGTTAGAGAAATTTCTTTCATCCGGATAAAGTCTCCTTTGGCTATGCGGGCTGTAGAATAGTTGTAGGCATTGTAAGCATAGCTCAGATAGGGATCCTGCTGATTGGCGCGTTTATCGGCAATTACCGGGATATCGGTATACTTCTCATCTCCGCCTTTAGTCCAGCGGTTTATGAATTCTCTAGGCATAGCATCCAGGTCACTGTACTGGTTGTGGAATACAGGATCCAGTCTGATTACATTGCCGAAGGAATATGTGATGAAGAGGTTCAGCAAGAAGTTCTTATATTTGAAACTGTTTCCAAAACTTCCGGTGATAGTCGGGTCAGTTGGGCCTTCGTAAATAAGATGGCCCTTCTTAATCCGTTCCTGGAAGTTAATGTTGCTCACTGTCAGGTTTCCATCTTCGTTAATGAAGGTAGGATAGCCACTCTCATTCAATCCGCGGAAATCCATGGAGAACAGAGAGCGGACAGGATAGCCTTCCAATGCAAATCCGCTTCCACTGATCATCTCGATTACCGAAGAATTGGACTGGAGATCGGTTACTTCATTCTTGGTATTTGAGAAGATAAAATCCGTATTCCAACTGAAATCTTTCTTCTTGATGTTCTGTGTAGATAAGGTGAACTCAATACCATGTGATTTCATGCTGGCTACATTGGCCAGTTTTGTGAGTTGTCCGCCGGTACCTTTGGTATTGATGATACCTATCAGGTCATAATTGTCGCGTTTGTACCAGTCGACAGCCAGATTAATGCGGTTATTCAGAAAGCCTATTTCCGCTCCGATATTCAACTCATGCTTTTTCTCGTAAGTAAGCTCCTGGTTTTCTATATTTACAACTCTCAGACCGGACTCTTTGATGGAAGTGAACGGACGCCAGGCGTTATAACTTTGAATGATAGCCCGGGAGTTACTGGCCGAAGCCGGACCACGGTCAGCAGTCAGAGAGTAGGAGGCTTTCAGGGTCATATTTGAAACGTAGTCGAGCAGAGGTTGCCAGAATTTCTCTTCATGGGCATTCCAGGCGGCTGATAAGTTCCAGGTGGGAAGCCAGCGTGCCGATCTGCTTTTACCCAGTTTATTGGAACCTTCGTATCGCAACGTACCGTTCAAGGTGTATTTGCCTTGGTAAGAATAGGTTGCTGTACCGAAGAATGAGACTTCGCGCTGACGGGTTCTTTCTACGGTATAGTATTGGGCGTTTTCTTCACTGCCTTGTTTGAAGTACTGGTATTCGTAGGCCGGAAGCATTCCCATTTCATATTGCATACCGACTCCGTTGAACCAGGTTCTTTGGCGGTTTACAGCATTGATTTCCATACCTCCGAAGAAATTGAAGATATGGTTTTCATTATATACATCATTGTAGCTGGCTGTTCCACGGAAATCATAGCTATCCATTGAATATTTTGTCTCTCTGTAAAATCCTCCCACCGGCAGCACAGAAACAGGCAGTGTGTTGGCATTTTCCGGATCGGTATAAAGCCATGGATTTGCCTGGCGCATTGTAGCGTCGTCCATAGCGCGGAAAGCCCATGCTTGATTTGAATAATCTTTGATGGTGTGTGACTGTGTAGTCATGGAAGTTTTGTAGGCTCCCAAAGCGGATAACTCGATTTTATGAATAGGTTTCCATTTCAGTTCTCCCTGAAATTTAAGATCGGTTACGTTTAAGTCGATGTAGTTGTTATCCAGTTCATGCAGAATGTTGAAAGGCGCATAGTTGCGTACATAGTAGGCATCAGGGTCCAGTGTACGTGAGGTGTTCAGGGCGTAACTGTATGGGTTGATGTCAAAGTCGCGCTTCACTTCGCCACTGACAGGGTCGACGGAAGAACTTAATGTTCCTGGAGCTTTCTGCTTACGGTAAGAAGCATTGCTGATTAAATTGAGTGATAAGGCTTTGCTGATATGGTATAGTGCGTTTACATTGGCAGTATAACGCTTTACTTCGCTTTTTCTAGTCCATCCCGGATCATTCATGATACTTAATGAAGTGTAGTAAGATGCTTTTTCAGTACCGGTAGAAAAACTGATGGCATGGTTTTGTGAGATGCTGTTGTTAAACAGCAGGTCAAACCAGTTTGTATTTCTGAATTCTGCTTCCTGCAGGTACTGGTTACGTGCTTCTTCCGTATTCATCAACCCGTATGAATCAGTCTTTGCATCGTAATCGTTGATCAGATGATACATTTTTCCGTATATACCGCTGTTTGAGGCCCGGTACATATCGGCAAGATTCAAATATCCCGCATTGTCCAGCTCTTTATAAACGCCCATCTGTTCTTGCGAATTCAAGATATTGAAATGCCTGTAGTTGGGCTTTAATCTCATTGTGTATTCTCCGGTATAGGTGATTTTGCTGCTTCCGGTTTTTCCTTTCTTAGTAGTAACAACGATTACTCCGGCCATAGCCCGGGCTCCATAAATAGAGGTGGCAGAACCGTCTTTTAATATCTGGAAGCTCTCAATATCATCTGCATTTAATCCGGCAATGGCAGAGCTGATGAGTGTGACGGCATCTCCCGAAGACAAATTATCTGCATCTACCTCGGTTACATCTTCCATAATGACTCCATCCACTACCCATAACGGCTTGGAACTACCGTATATGGAAGTTGCTCCGCGTACACGGATTTTAGGGGCGGTACCGAAAGTTCCTGATACGTTCTGGACGGATACGCCGGCTGCACGCCCTTCCAGTGCACGGCTGATTTCGGGTATACCATCCAGCTTGATGTTCTCTGCTGAGAGTTTTGTGGCGGCACCCGTAAATAACCGTTTATCCATCTTTTGCATACCGGTAACTACTACTTCCGATAATGTTTGTACGTCAGATACCAGTGTGATGTCCATTTTAGGAGAGGCTTTTACTTCTTGAGGCACCATACCGATATAAGAGAATTGCAGGATCGAATTGCTGGCTACTTTTTCAATATGGAATCGTCCGTCAATGTCGGTTAGAACTCCTGTTTTGCTTCCTTTAATCAGAATGGTTGCACCGATCAATGGCAATCCGTCATCTTGTGAAATAACGGTTCCTGTGACATCGAAAATTTTAGGTTGTTTGGAGTTCTTGGAAGTGATGGTGATAAATTGATCTTCTATATGATACTCCAAAGGTTTATCGTTCAGGATGATTTCCAGTATTTCTTTAATTCCTTTGTTCTTGGCAGAACCGGACACAGTATACTTTTTGACATCGTCATACGTGAACAGGATTTTATATCCCGATACCTTTTCCAAGCGTTTCAATAAAGAAGGTAGACGTTCATTATTGAACTCAATTGTAATCTCCGTTTTAGTTGTAGTTGTTTGTGCATTTGCTTGGGGTGACAAGAGGCAAATGCATGCAATACAAGTGATAAATAGATACCATTTTCTTCTCATATATTCTAATTTTATAACACAAATTCTCTTTCGTTATACTATTAGTTCGTATGAGAATAAAAAAAGGACACCCCTTTTGCTGATTTTTCTTAGAAAAAAGTATTATTTTGTTTGATTATGGTCTTATTGGGTGTTTCTATGATATGTATTTCAGTCTATAACTATTGTATTGTTTCTTATGGTAGCTGTTACCTTTTTCATTTGATTAAGTAACTTTAAGGTATGCTCCAATTGCTTTGTCCGGTCAGAAACGAAATGCATTTTATATTTCATAGCATCCAGATTTCTGAATTCGATGTTTACGTTGTACCATCGCCCGATATTTTCCATAATATCTTTCAAAGTGACATCATCGAAATAGAAAAAGCCGTCTTTCCAATAGATATATGAGTCTAAATCCACCTCGGTCATAATGAAATTTCCGTCAGGTTGCAGATGGGCATCTTCTCCAGGAATCAGACGTGTATAGGCATTATTCTTTGTATTGCTGACTTCTACCTTTCCGCTAATCAGAACAATATGGGTGTCTTCCGGCGAGTAACTTCGTATATTGAACTCTGTTCCCAATACCCGGGTTTGTACATGAGGTGTTTTGACGATGAACGGATGTTCTGCATCTTTGGCAACTTTAAAGTATGCTTCTCCATTCAAGGTTACTGTGCGTTCTTTTTCTACGAAAGTGGTAGGGTAAACGAAATGAGTGTTGGCATTTAACCAGACTTCGGTACCATCACATAAAGTAATTTTAAAGGTTTCTCCTCTGGGCACTGTGAGAGTATGTGTGTGCAATATTACATCCTTCGTTTTAGAAGGATAACTAAGTTCTTTAGAGGTGGATTGTACTTTTTGAGGAGTATTGGCCTGATGTTCTGCCAGTACAATTTTTTTTCCGTCTCCTTTATCTAAAATCACTTGTTGAGGTGAGTTGTCGGCAGTGAATACAATAACGGGCGCTGTGTTTATTGTCTCCTGCTGATGACTGATGTAGTGATAAATTCCGATGCAAAGAGCAATGGAAGCGGCAATACTGATACTTGTTTTCCAGAAAGTATGTATATTTTGTTTTTGATGTCTTTTTTTGAAGCAGGCAAGTTCGGCTTCTACATTCAGTTGCATGTCTTTTTTTCCGATATGCAGAAAAAGCTGGGTATCTAGAATGTCTTGGGCTGCCTGTCTGCTTTCCTTGTCCAAAAGCATCTCCTGTAATTGTTCGTCTGTGATATCTGTAGAAGGCTCCATAGCATCAATTGCCTTCTCAATAGAGGCTTCCAACTTTATGTTATCAATTTCTTTACTCATAGTGTCATTGGTTTTTGGTATATTATTTTATATCGTTTTTGCTTTACAATCAGACACCCTCTTTATGATTTATTAAACATTCTTTACGTATTACTTGCAGTGCTTTCACGATATGCTTCCTGACTGCACTTACACTGATATTCAATTCTTCGGCCACTTCCTGATATTTCTTTTTTTCTACATAGCATTCTTCTAAAATATGTTTGGTATGTGGAGTGAGTTTTTGCATCGCTTTCTGAATGGCTAACATTTTCTCGTCCCATTCTTGATAATCGGTTTCTACATAGTTCTGGGTAAGGTCAGTATATAATTGTACGAACTGCTGATGCACATTTTGATGTCGGAGATAATCAATACTTTTGTTGCGCACGTATGTGTATAAATAGGACTTGACCGTTGCTTTGTTCACTTTGTCATAGTTATTCCACAGAAACTCAAAAGCATCACTCACAATGTCTTTACTAGCCTCTATATCGTTTATCAAATGATAAGCATAATAATATAGTTGAGGATAATATTCTTTGAAAAGAATATCAATGCCGGTTTTATCTTTCACACGTAAAAGTATTGAATAGTAAATAAATCGATGTGCAAATAAACAAATAATAATTGAGAAATGCAATATAGCTTTTATTTTAGTATATTTGCAGCATGTTTTTCTTAATAAGTAAGTATTAAATGAGTGCAGGAACTGCTTCTTCCCGGGAGAAGGGGATATATAAAGTGACGATTGTCGGTAGTATCGTTAATTTTGTGTTAGTTGTACTGAAGTTTGTGGCAGGTATCCTGGGGTATAGTGCTGCTATGTTGGCTGATGCAGTTCATTCTTTATCTGATTTTGTGACGGATGTGATTGTCATCATGTTTGTGCGCATATCCAATAAGCCGCAGGACAAGGGACACGATTATGGACATGGGAAGTATGAAACGTTGGCTACGGCTATTATCGGAATACTACTGTTATTTGTCGGCTTCGGTATTTTGTGGAACGGTGTCTCTTCTATTTACGCATTTGTCAAAGGAGAACAGCTGGAAGCGCCCGGAATGATAGCATTGGTTGCTGCTCTTGTTTCGATTTTGTGCAAGGAAATATTATATCAATATACTGTTGTTAAAGGGAAAAGCCTGAATTCACAGGCGGTAGTAGCCAATGCCTGGCATCATCGAAGCGACGCTTTTTCGTCTATAGGGACGGCTGTGGGTATCGGAGGTGCAATCTTGCTGGGAGAACATTGGCGGGTACTCGATCCGATAGCTGCTGTCATTGTCAGTTTTTTTATAATGAAGGTAGCCATCCAATTACTGGTTCCTTGTATTGACGAGTTGCTTGAAAAGTCTTTGCCGGATGAAGTGGAGAAAGATATTGAGCAAGCATTGCTCTCTTTTTCTGGAGTCAGTGAACCGCACCATCTCCGCACGCGGCGTATCGGCAGTTATTGTGCTATTGAAGCGCATGTGCGCATGGATGGAGGGATTACGCTGGAAGAAGCTCATACTACGGCTACGGCTATTGAGAATAAACTAAAAGAAATGCTTGGCGAAGGAACGCTGATTAATATTCATGTAGAACCCAAGAAATAAATGGAAAGTATATTAATTACAGGAGCCAGCGGATTTATCGGAAGTTTCATCGTGGAAGAAGCGTTGAAGCGGAAGTTCGGCGTGTGGGCGGGTATCCGTTCGAGCAGTAGCCGGGAGTATTTGCGCAATCGCAAGATACATATCCTTGAACTGGACTTTGCACATCCCAATGAACTGCGTGCCCAACTTTCCGGACACAAAGGAACTTATAATAAGTTTGATTATATCATCCATTGTGCCGGGGTAACCAAGTGTACCGATAAACGGGAATTCGACCGGGTGAATTATTTGCAGACGAAATATTTCGTTGATACTCTTCGCGAGCTGAACATGATACCGAAACAGTTTATTTATATCAGTACGCTGAGTGTGTTCGGTCCTGTTCAAGAGAAAACTTACCAACCGATTACAGAGGAAGATTCGCCCCTGCCCAACACCGCTTACGGATTGAGCAAACTCAAAGCCGAGCTTTATTTACAAAGTATTCCTGGATTCCCCTATGTTATTTATCGTCCCACGGGAGTATATGGCCCGCGTGAAAAAGATTATTACCTGATGGCTAAGTCTATCAAGCAACATACGGATTTTGCGGTCGGTTTCCGCCGTCAGGATCTGACATTTATTTATGTGAAAGATATTGTGCAGGCTGTGTTTCTTGGTATCGAAAAGCAGGTATGTCGTCGTGCCTATTTCTTGGCAGACGGTCAGGTGTATCGTAGCCGTGCTTTTTCCGACTTGATCCGGAAAGAATTGGGTAATCCGTTTGTAATTCGGGTGATATGTCCGTTAATTGTGTTGAAAGTTGTATCTTTGCTCGCTGAATCCTGGGCAAAGTGGAACAAGATACCAAGTACGCTCAATTCTGATAAGTATAACATAATGAAACAACGCAATTGGCAATGTGACATTACCCCGGCTGTAAAAGAGTTGGGTTTTGCGCCCCAGTATAATCTGGAACAAGGCGTAAAGGAGACCGTTGCCTGGTATAAGAACGAGGGATGGCTTTAGATTTATTTAAAAAGGTAGAAACCCGGAAAGGGTTGTTTGCAGTCGAGAAGATAACACTTATATATAATCTGTTGACTTCTATTTTGATTTTGTTTCTTTTCCAGGAAATGGATCATCCTGTACAGATGTTGATTGATCGTGCCATGATTGCCGGCATGACATTCCTGTTGATGTATCTTTACCGGCTGGCACCCTGTAAGTTCTCTGCTTTTGTGCGTATTGCCATTCAGATGTCTCTGCTTTCTTATTGGTACCCCGATACATTTGAGTTTAACCGGATATTCCCGAACCTCGACCATGTTTTTGCTTCGGCCGAACAGTGGCTGTTCAACGGACAACCGGCAGTATGGTTCTGTCTTCGTTTTCCGCAGATGTGGGTGAGTGAGCCGTTTAATATGGGGTATTTCTTCTACTATCCGATGATTCTGATTGTGGTGCTTTGGTACTTTATCTACCGTTTTCAGTATTTTGAAAAGTTATCATTCGTGCTGGTCACTTCGTTCTTTATCTATTATCTGATTTATATCTTTGTTCCGGTGGCAGGCCCGCAATTCTATTTTCCGGCTATCGGAGATGATAATGTGGCGCAAGGGGTGTTCCCTTCCATCGGAGATTACTTCAACCATAATCAGGAGTTGCTGCCCGGACCGGGATACGATCATGGGTTCTTCTACAACCTGGTAGAGGGGTCACAGCAAATTGGTGAGCGTCCTACGGCGGCTTTTCCCAGTTCACATGTGGGTATCTCCACGCTCTTGATGATTATGGCATGGCGTGGCAGTCGCTGGCTGTTTGCATGTTTGTTCCCATTCTATATACTGCTTTGCTGTGCCACGGTGTATATCCAGGCACATTATCTCATCGACTCGATTGTAGGGTTCATCTCAGCTTTCGGTCTGTATGTGGTGGTGACATGGATGTTTAAGAGATGGTTCGCACAGCCAATGTTCAAGTAACTGTGTGATAGAATCCCCCTTTGAATATATTTAAGACAGTAACGGACTGATTGTATCGAATATACGAAACAACTCTTCTTTCGTTTCTGCCCGTAGCATAGCGATACGTGTATCCCGGAAATTGGGTATTCCCTTAAACAATGGACTTGCTGCCAGATGGCGGCGTACATGCAGAATCCCTCTTCGTTCATCCAACAGATTGACGCTGTCTATTACTTCCTGACGCAATACACCTAATTTCCATTCTGCACTTAGCGGAGGCAATTCCTCTCCTGTTTCCAGATAATGCCTTACTTCCTTGAATATCCATGGACGGCCGAAGCTGGCACGACCTATCATGATTGCGTCTACTCCGTAAAGCTCAAAACATTCTTTTGCCCTTTGAGGGGTAGTGACATCTCCGTTACCGATAATGGGAATGTGCATCCGCGGGTTCTTCTTCACCTCACCGATAAGTGTCCAGTCCGCTTCACCGGTATACATTTGTGCACGGGTACGCCCATGAATGGTGAGGGCGGCAATACCGCAATCCTGTAACTGCTCGGCAAGATCTACGATGATTTTATTGTTGGCATCCCAGCCCAAACGGGTTTTTACGGTGACGGGTATCTTTACGGCATTTACTACGGCACGGGTAATTTCAAGCATCTTGGGAATATTCTGCAACATACCTGCACCTGCGCCCTTGCCTGCTACGCGTTTTACGGGACAGCCAAAGTTAATATCAAGAATATCCGGTCGTGCTTCTTCCACAATACGTGCGGCCTCTACCATGGTCTCTGTGTCTTTACCGTATATCTGTATGGCTACGGGGCGTTCTTCGTCACTGATATTCAGTTTCTGCTCGGTTTTGCTGACGGAACGTATCAGGGCATCTGCCGATACAAATTCGGTGTACACCATATTGGCGCCAAACTTCTTGCACATCAGTCGGAATGCGGGGTCGGTGACGTCCTCCATCGGAGCTAAAAATATGGGGCGTTCGCCCAGATCTATGTGGCCTATCTTCATGGATGAATTGAACTAAATGATTATTTCGCTGCAAAAATACGGAAAAAAGCCTACCTTTGTATCATTCATTTATTTAACTAATATAGAATTATGAGAAAAGGTTTGGTTTTAGTAGTGATGTGTGTAGCCATGCTGTTTGCTGCTGCACCTTCGGTTTCTGCACAGGCTTCAAATGACGAGTACAAGGCTACATTGGAAAAAATGCTTGAATTATCCGGTTCTATGGCATCTGCAAAGGCTATGGTACCGCAGATGATAGCTATGTTGAAACAACAGTCGCCTTCGGCTTCAACCGCTTTTTGGGATGGTTTCCAGAAGAAGTGGGAAACGAAATTCGGAAGTAAGCTGGCGGAACTTTATGCTCCTGTTTATCAGAAGTATCTCACGCTGGATGATTTGAAGAAAATCGTTGCTTTTTATGAAACACCTGTCGGAAAGAAGTTGGGCGCATCTACGCCTGCTATGATGACTGAGGGTATGCAGATCGGACAACAACTGGGCATGGAAATTGCCAATGAACTCCAGAAAGACCTGGATGCACAGGGAAACAAATGAGTAAGTTACAAGCTACGGGCTACTGGCTACAAGTCCTTTCGGAACATAGCGCAGCCACTTGTAGCTTGTAGTCGGTAACTCGTAGCTTATAAATATATGATTTATGGATTTAAAAGATTTTGAAATCATGGCGCCCGTCGGCTCGCGCGAATCACTCGCAGCGGCTATCCAGGCGGGTGCCGACTCCATCTATTTCGGCATTGAGAACCTGAATATGCGCGCCCGTTCGGCGAATACTTTCACCGTCGATGATTTGAAGGAAATAGCGCAGACGTGTGATGAGCACGGAATGAAAAGTTATCTCACCGTCAATACCATTATTTATGACCAAGACCTGGCACTGATGCGTACCATTGTAGATGCGGCAAAAGCTGCCGGTATCTCTGCAGTGATTGCTGCGGATGTGGCTGTGATGAGTTATGCACGGCAGATAGGTCAGGAAGTACACCTTTCCACGCAATTGAATATTTCGAATGTGGAAGCACTGCGCTTTTATGCACAGTTTGCTGACGTAGTGGTGTTGGCACGCGAATTGAATCTGGAACAGGTAGCCGAGATTTACCGTCATATCTGCGAAGAGAACATCTGCGGACCAAACGGGAAACCTATCCGTATCGAGATGTTCTGCCACGGTGCACTTTGTATGGCAGTGTCCGGAAAATGTTATCTTTCACTTCACGAGATGAATCACTCGGCTAACCGGGGTGCCTGTATGCAAGTGTGCCGCCGTTCTTATACAGTACGTGATAAAGAGACGGATGTGGAGCTGGAGGTGGACAATCAGTATATCATGTCCCCCAAAGACCTGAAAACCATTCATTTTATGAATAAAATGCTGGATGCAGGCGTGCGGGTATTTAAAATAGAAGGGCGTGCCCGTGGACCGGAGTATGTCCGTACGGTGGTGGAGTGCTATAAAGAGGCTATCCGTTCTTATCTGGACGGCACGTTTACCGATGAAAAGATTGCTGCATGGGATGAACGATTGAAGACAGTATTCAACCGTGGCTTCTGGGATGGTTACTATTTGGGGCAACGCCTTGGTGAATGGACAAAAAACTATGGTTCTGCAGCTACGGAACGGAAAATATATGTAGGCAAGGGTGTCAGGTACTTTTCTAATATCGGTGTGGCAGAATTTTTGGTAGAAGCCGCGGAGTTGAATGTAGGTGATAAGTTACTGATTACGGGACCCACTACAGGTGCGGTATTTACTACGCTCGATGAGGCCCGTGTTGATCTGAAACCTGTGCAAACGGTGAAGAAGGGGCAACATTTCTCGATGAAAGCGGATAAAATACGCCCTAGCGACAAACTTTACAAGTTGGTTTCTACGGAAGAATTAAAGAAATTCAAAGGACTGGATATTGAAAAAACTCGCGGATGATACACTTATGATACACTATTGGTGTTTATGCCGTTTTTAGGGATAAAGTGTATCACAAGTGTTTCATAAATGTATCGCAAGTGTCTCATAAATGTATCGCAAGTGTCTCATAAATGTATCACAAGTGTCTCGTAAGTGTATTACATGTGTCTCATAAGTGTCTCATCTTGGGGTTAAAGAGTATAGTATGGAAAAATATATCTATGAGTTGGAAATGAAGGTGCGGGATTACGAATGTGACCTGCAAGGTATTGTGAATAATGCGAATTATCAGCATTATCTGGAACATACACGCCATGAATTCCTGTTGTCAACAGGCGTAAGTTTCGCCAAGTTGCATGAACAGGGAGTAGACCCGGTAGTGGCACGCATTAATATGGCATTTAAAACTCCACTAAAGAGTGGTGATGAGTTCATTTCCAAACTTTACATGAAAAAGGAAGGTATCAAGTATGTATTCTATCAGGATATCTTCCGGAAAAGTGACGATAAAGTGGCGATTAAAGCGGTGGTTGAAACGGTCTGTGTGGTGAACGGACGTTTGAGCGACAGTAAACTGTTTGATAAAATCTTCGAGCCCTATCTTACTGCTAATCACTAAGCATTCACTACTAATCACTCATTTATATGAAAAACGATGAACGTATTTGCAGTATAGCACTTACACTTTGCCCCGGTATAGGACATATCGGGGCAAAGCGTTTAATAGACGGTATGGGTAGTGCTGCCGAAGTTTTCCGTCAGCGTAAAGAATTGCCCGAAATCCTTCCCGGTGTAAGTTCTGCTGTGGTGGTGGCACTCGATAATCCTGCTGCTTTTCTCCGTGCCGAACATGAGATGGAATTTGTGGAGAAGAATCGCCTGTCCTGCCTTACGTTAAAAGACGAATCTTATCCATCACGCCTGCGTGAGTGTGAAGATGCTCCGGTAGTTCTATTCTTCAAGGGGAATACTGATTTCAACCGTCTTCGCGTTATTGATATGGTAGGCACCCGTAATGCTACGGAATATGGCAAACAGTTTTGTGCAGACTTTCTTCGTGATTTGTCTGCTTCCTGTCCCGATGTCCTGGTTGTGAGTGGCCTGGCTTATGGCATTGATATTCATTCCCATCGTGCAGCACTGGCTAACCATCTTTCCACAGTAGCGGTTCTGGCCCATGGACTGGACCGTATATATCCTTATGTCCATCGTAAAACAGCTATTGATATGTTAGAGAATGGTGGCCTGCTTACCGAGTTTCTAACAGAGACCAATCCCGACCGCCACAATTTCGTAAGTCGTAATCGCATTGTAGCAGGTATGAGCGATGCTACCATTGTGGTAGAATCAGCTGATAAAGGCGGTTCTCTTATTACGGCAGACCTTGCCGTAGGCTATCACCGTGATTGTTTTGCTGTCCCGGGACGCATTTCTGATGCTTCTTCGAGAGGGTGCAATCTGCTGATACGTGATAATAAAGCCGCTCTCATCCAGTCTGCCGAAGATTTTATAGAAGCTATGGGGTGGAATCCTGCCGGAGAACCCGTTAAGCCGGAAGGCATTCAACGTGATCTTTTTCCTGAATTGAGTGAAGACGAGGGATGTATTGTGGGTATTCTTACCCGTCAGGGAGATCTGCACGTCAATGCACTGGTAGTGGAAGCGGATATTCCCGTGAACCGTATGACCGGTTTGCTTTTCGAGTTGGAGATGAAAGGGGTGGTTCGTGCAATGGTGGGAGGAGTATATCATTTATTAATGTGAGTCGTCTGTAGAACGATATTTTTTGGTAGAATTCTATCCTATGCCTTTGTGTGTTATTTTCTATCTTTGCAATTGAATATTTATCTTTAATACTAAATAAAAAAGATGAAGCGTATTGTTTTTTTGGATTATGTGCGTGTATTTGCGTGCTTTCTTGTCATGGTTGTCCATGCTAGTGAAAACTTTTATGGTGCTGCCGGAGCTACGGATATGGTGGGGCCGCAATCCTACTTGGGTAGTGAGGCAGACCGGCTGTGGGTAGCTGTGTACGATGGTTTCTCACGCATGGCGGTGCCACTGTTTATGATTGTCTCTGCCTTTCTTCTTGCACCGATGAAGAAAGAACAGACCATGTGGCAATTCTACCGTCAACGTGCCATTCGCATCTTGCCGCCATTCTTCATATTCATGATACTGTACAGTACGCTTCCGATGTTGTGGGGACAGATAAACGGAGAAACATCATTTAATGATATGTCGCGGATACTCCTGAACTTTCCGTCATTGGCCGGACACTTGTGGTTCATGTATCCTTTGATCAGCCTTTATCTGTTCATCCCCATCATATCGCCGTGGCTGAGTAAAGCTACGGCTAAAGAAGAACGGTTCTTCATAGGTTTGTTCCTGCTTTCGACCTGTATGCCTTATCTCAACCGCTGGTTCGGTGAAGTATGGGGACAATGTTTCTGGAACGAATACCATATGTTGTGGTACTTCTCCGGTTACTTGGGATACCTTGTAATGGCGCATTATATACGTGTACATCTTACATGGAACCGTTCCAAGCGTCTCACTATAGGAACTATTTTAATGGTGGTCGGTGCTGTATGGACGATTTATTCATTCTATATTCAGGCCATTCCCGGAGAAATTCTCGTTACCCCGGAAATAGAGATCGGATGGGCTTTCTGCACCATCAACTGTGTGCTTCTTACGGCAGGTACATTCCTTCTTTTCACATGTATAAACCGTCAGAATCCGCCACAGGTTATTACAGAAACATCAAAACTCAGCTATGGCATGTACCTTATGCATATATTCTGGCTTGGGTTATGGGTAACCGTGTTCAAGCATAATCTGGCATTGCCTACTGTTGCTGCTATACCCTGTATTGCAGTAAGTACATTCATTAGCTGTTTCATTGCTACGAAGATTATCTCATTCATACCGGGCAGTAAGTGGATCATAGGATAAAGACTTATATACAGATTATTGAATTAGATCCTATGTTTACTGATATGGCAATTTTCTAATGAATTATATCAAATGACTCATTCAATATTTATTAGATAAACACTATATTTGTACACTGTAAATCTATGAATTACTGTATATTATGAAAAGCTATAAATCCCTTGTATTGTTGATTCTTTCTATCTGCCTGGCTTGCCCGGCCTTTTCATCTGCTGTAGAAAATACTGTTTCTATCAAAAAACTCAAGGTGGAATATGCCGAAATGCCATTAGGCATCGATGTAGAAAAGCCTCGTTTCAGTTGGCAAATGGTGGTGCCGGATACCGAAAGAGGTTATTCGCAGAAGGCCTACCAGATAATAGTGACTGATGAAACGGGTAGTTTGGTATGGGATAGCGGAAAAGTGTCGAGTGACCTGTCACTGAACATAGAATATGCCGGTGCTCCTTTGCAACCTGCTACCTGCTATTTCTGGACGGTCAACGTTTGGAATCAAAGAGGCGAACAATCATCAGAAACTTCTTGGTTTGAGACAGGATTAATGAGTAAAACTTCCCCTTACGAGGGATGGAGTGGTGCCAAGTGGATAGGTGGCGGAGATAAAGACAGGATGCTCTATTCTCACTATCTCCCGGTATTCAGGCTGAATGTTTCACTTCAGCTGGATGAAAAGTCGAAAAGCACACGTGCAAGCTTTGTCTACGGAGCGAATGATAAGCGTCTGATGGATAAGAATAAGAACCTGTATCACTTGCAGAATGGAAAAGATGAATCTTATATTAAAATAGAATTGAGCATTGATTCACTCGCTTCGGGTAAAAAGGCAATGCTGAATGTGTATCGTGTGGGGTACCATCCGGGCGATCAGGGAAGCGTTCCTTTCAAAAGTTTCCCTGTTCCGCTGACATGGATTCATGAAAACAACAAATATGCACAGCATACCATAAGCCTTACTTCCGATTTGGGGTTTACAAGATTCTATGTGGATGGTGGTGAAGAGATTGGTTGGATAAATCTGAATCCGCTGGGACAGGGAGGTGATTTTATAGCTTTCCCAGTGGTAGGCGATGTCGGTTTTGATGTTCCAGCAGGGCAATCTGCTATTTTTCCGAAGATGGAGATTGCTAATTTCAGAAGTCCTTCGAATGTGATAACTACTTGTAAAGAAGGGAATAACTGGATAGATGGCAATGTTTCCGGTGCTTTTCGTACTTTCACTCCCAAAGGCAATTCTGCCCCTATGCTTCGTACGGTTTTCTCCACTCCGGATACTGAAATAGCCAAAGCCCGCTTGTATGTTACTTCACGTGGTATTTATGAGGTTTATCTGAATGGCAAGCGTATAGGAGACGATTATTTTAATCCCGGAATCACCCAGTATAATAAAACCCATCTGTACCAGACGTTTGATGTAACGGAGTACGTTCATTCCGGTAGAAATGCCCTTGGCGCTTTACTGGCAGAAGGCTGGTGGAGTGGGGTGCTACCTTTACGGGAGACAATTGGAATTTCTTCGGTGACCGCCAATCTTTATTAGCAAAACTGGTTATTACGTATTCGGATGGCCGGACCGATGTGGTGGTAACTGATCCGTTATCCTGGCAGTATTTCAGTGAAGGTCCTATTACTTACGGTAGTTTCTTCCAGGGCGAAGTGTATGATGCTTTAAGGGAAACGGCAGTGGAAGGATGGAGCATGGCCTCTTATGATGCATCTGCCTGGAAACCGGCTCATGAAGTTGCCTTGGAAGGTAATATCAGTACGGCAGGTAATCCGAATATGCCGTGGGTGAATGATTATTCAGGCTTTGAACTTATCGGGCAGTTCGGTCAGACGGTGAAACAAATAAATGAGTTGACGGCTCTCTCGGTGGAAGAAGTCCGTCCCGGTGTGTTTGTATATGATATGGGGCAGAATATGGTAGGAGTTCCCCGGATTAGTTTATCGGGCATGAAACCCGGAACGGAAATTACATTGCGCTTTGCTGAGGTGAAATATCCCGATTTGCCGGAATACGAAGGGAATATCGGTATGATTATGCTGGAGAATATCCGTGCCGCTATGGCTCAGGATGTTTATATAGCCAAAGGCGGGCAAGAAACCATCTCTCCCCGCTTCACCTATCATGGTTACCGTTTTATAGAGATCACAGGCATTGATAAACCGTTGCCTGTGGGAGCGGTGAAAGGGGTAGTACTAAGCTCTATACACGAATTAGCTTCACGCTACGAGACTTCCAATACTCAGGTGAATCAGCTTTGGAAGAATATAATCTGGTCTTCTTATGGAAACTTCCTTTCCATTCCTACGGACTGTCCGCAACGCAATGAACGGCTGGGATGGGCAGGAGACATTTCTGTCTTCTCGCGCACGGCAACTTATCTGGCGGATGTTCCGCAATTCCTGAGACGCTATCTCCGTTCTATGCGCGATGTTCAGCGGACGGATGGGCGTTTTCCGGATATTGCTCCATTGGGTGGTGGCTTTGGCGGTCTGCTGTGGGGAAGTGCCGGAATCACAGTGCCTTGGGAGTGTTACCAGCAATATGGGGATACCATTTTGTTGAGCGAACACTATGATGCTATGAAGCGCTATATTCAATACATCATCGATAATACCATCGAAATAGAAACCAACCTGATTGTGCAAACCCGTTCGTGGGGTGATTTGTGTGATTGGCTGGGGCTGGAGGATGAGAAGAATGACAAATCCCTGGTATGGGAAACCTACTTCATTTATGATCTGGAGTTGATGGCTAAAATGGCGACTGTCCTTGGTAAGGCTACCGATGCCGAGTGGTTTCGTGAACTGCATGCCGCCCGGAAGGATTTCTTCAATAAAACGTATATAGAGCCTGAGACCGGAAAGACCCTATTTTCGGCTTTTGTTCCTGAGAAGAAGGGATCACGTATAGATATACAGACTTCGTATGTGCTTCCGTTGGCTTTCAATATTATTGATGAAGAGAATCGTAATAAGGTGATTGCCAATCTTGCAGAAACTGTGAGAAGGGAGAATACCACCGATAGAGGTCAGCAATGTCCACCTTACTCTCTGATGACAGGTTTCATCGGCACATCATGGATCAATAAGGCTTTGTCTGACTACGGGCATTCAGACTTGGCTTACAGGCTACTTCAGCAGACCAGTTATCCTTCGTGGCTTTATTCCATTGAACAGGGAGCCACTACCATCTGGGAACGTCTGAACTCTTATACTCGCACGGATGGCTTTGGTGGAAACAATCGCATGAATTCTTTCAATCATTATTCTTTCGGTGCTGTGGGTGCCTGGATGTACAATTACTCTTTGGGAATACAGCGTGATGAAACTTCTCCCGGTTTCAAGCAGTTCGTTCTGAAGCCGATGCCCGATCCAACCGGGAAGATGACGTATGCACGGGGATATTATGATTCTATGTATGGACGCATTGAAAGTGGCTGGAAAGTGGAGAGCGGAGTGATTCGTTATACATTCACTGTACCTGCCAATACTACAGCTACCCTATATCTGCCGGCTGCATCGTTGAGGGATGTTCGCGAGAAAACGAAACCTGTCCGGAAGTGTAAAGGAATAGAATTTATCAGTGAAGGAAATGGAGAAGTAGTTTTGAAACTTCTTTCCGGCAGCTATTCGTTTGAGGTGAAGAAGGATTATCCGCTTGCGGCAAGGAAGAGGAAGAAATGAAATAAGTCATTCTGACACTTTGCATATTTAATAGCTTTAGAATCTGTTCTTTCGCCCTGCTCTACCGGATGGAAGAAAAGAAAGAATTCTATTTTTGTAGACTACATACTGTCAGGCGTATAGCGAATAATTTACAACTCTAAAAAGTCGATATATTGCTCGTTTCTAATGAAAGTACTGTTTCTTTCTAATGAAACAAGGAACAGGCTCTTTTCATCAAAAAATTGCATAAATGAAGTATATTATACGAGAATCCTGCATATGCATGTCACTGTATATGCAGGATTTTTCTATTTTCCCTTTTAGAGATAAAAGAGTATGTTGCTGAAATACTTGAAATTCTGCCTTTATGGAGGTGGAATAAAGAAAATGCTTTCTTTATGTCTGGAAGACTACATGTCTTCCATAGACAGTCCTAAATATTCTACTTGATAATCTTTTAGTCCGGTGCTTTCAATGAAAAATGCGCCTTTTATCCGTAGGCGTTCCATGTCAATCTTCCGTTTCTGGCGTTTTATTTCAATGATCCGGGCAGATTTCTCCAATTCATTCAGTGTGATAAGGTCTATTTCATTTTCTCCTTTTCTATCCCAAAAACCACCGATACGAGTGCTACATTGTTTTTCCATGAAGCGCGTGGCAAAATACCTCTCCAGTATTTGACCGCTGAATATCTCATAATCGCGTTCAATGATTTCACGCAACATCGTAAAGGAACCAATCTCCACCATATAATAATATTTGAAGATGAAACGGAACCAAAAAGATAGAAAGTTATCGCACAGGCAATAGCGTACATTCTTCGTTTCTACTTTTGCCAATAGTGGTATACGTTTTTCTATCAGATTGAAATCTTTTTCCAAGCGGGAGAGGTACCCGCCTAATTCTTTCTGCACAACCGCTTCTATTTTGGCGCGTGTATTTTCCCCTCTTGCTATGGCTGCAAGAATAGAAAAGTAGACTGCATAATCTTTTCCGAATTCTTCGACAAGCATATTTTTCCCTTCACTGATGAAGAGTGAATCTTCTTGTATCATATAATCCAACATCTTCTTCTTGGTATATATACCATTATCCATAAAAAGTTGAACATACTTTGCCACACCACCGGTAAATGCATATAAAGCCAATAAATCCTCATCTGTATAGCGTGCATTATGATCAGAAAGTATCTGTTTCAGCACATCTGTACGAAATGGTTTTAGTCGGATGTATGCAGTGGTCCTGCCAAATAGCGGTTCTTTGCTATTTTGAAATATCTTTTGCATTAGCGAATAGACAGATCCGCTAAGTAAAAGGTTCATTCTGCTTTTGTCTTTGTTGATATCCCAATAGTGCTGCATTTCGCTGTAAATGGAGGGATTGATATTGAAGAACTCTTGAAATTCATCAATAATGAGATTGAATGGGTTCATGGCGGAATACTCCATAAGAAAGCGGAACAGTTCGGCAAAGGAAGTTACCTGTCCGAAGAAAGGAATCCCCAGATTGCGGGTTGCGATTGTCTGGAAGTCAACGACAAGATCGGCTTCTGCTTTGCGGGCTACGAAGAAATAGAGTGTAGGTTGACCTGCAGTGACATTTAGCAATAATTGAGTTTTGCCGATACGTCTTCGTCCGGTAATGATGGTCATTTGAGCTTGAAGAAGAGATTTCTGTTGTATCTCTTGCAGTTTGGCTGTTTCTTGTTCCCTATCGTAGAATTTCATAATCAAATGTTTACGTAGATATAATACAGTTCCGTAACCATCAGTTCCGTAATGGCCATTACGGAACTGATGGTTACGGAACAAAAATACAGAGAATAACGAAACTACCCAAATGGAACTGCTTTTTTCTATAATAGTAGTTCTAACTTTTTGTTTTTTCTAACAGTTTGTTTTTCTGCTTTTTATTCTCTGAACATAGTCAAAGCTCTGTCTACTCCGTATTAGTTCCATGTCTATACACTTGGACTTGGTACGGACTTGGTATGGACTTGACACGGAGTTGGTATGGTGAAGGGATGGAAAAAGAGTAGTATCGGAAAGTATGGATATAAAAAAAGGAGTACCGCTGTACTCCAACCTTTGTTAACCTTAAATCTAATACTATGAAAAAAATCACATTGCAAATATAAGAGCTCACCCCGTTTCTTCCAAATATTTGCTTCCGTTTGATATTCCTTTTATAATTCTTTCACGGATATTCACTGTTCTCGCACACGAACTGTCTTTTTGAGACAATATAGTGGATGATAGTGGCTAAATGATTATAGAATAGCTTTCTTTTTTTTAATAGCCCCTAATTATTAGATTCCTTTCCGGAATGGCCTTATTAACTGCCTAAAAAAGAATTCTTTTCTCTGGATTGATACGAAGTTGAGACCTCTTTTATGTTGCAAAGTTGCAAATCTGTTTCATTCGTTTCACAGAAGCTTCCACCCCCTGAAAAGAGTTATAATCTTCGTATTTCTTTCAAATTTTTAAATATACATTTGCCATATACAAAGCAAAGTTATGAAGGTTCGCGTAGGTTTATATATATTCTTAATACTCTCTTTTTTGATATTAGGAAAAGCAGAGATGCGAGCTGAAAGATTAGCAGCGAAGAAGGATATTTGCAACCCGACGGACCGAATGTTTCAACCGGAAACCTGGAGCAAAATATACCAATGGGTAATGAATGATCCGCAGGTGCCGGATAAAGAAGATGTGCTGGCGTTAATCCGGCGACACTTCGGGAACTTTGAAAAGCTGATAAAGCTGTTGCACTATTTGGATGGTGGAAAACCTTACGCTTATTTGTCGGAACATCAATTCCGGAAGGTAGAACGGATAGGGGAGATGAAAGACAGTTTGTCGATAGCTACATTAGCATTGCCTGTAAATACTCTACCGGAGGGAAAAATGGAACTAATGACTTTTTCTCCGTATGTTGAGGCAGAAAGTAAGAGGGAAACCCCGCGTAGAACAGTGATTGCATTGAAGAACAATATACTTTATGATTTAGCTTTGGCTCCGAATGTGGAGGTGGAATTGCCCGTAGGGCAGCGGTGGTCTTTGAATATGGAATATAAATGTCCCTGGTGGTCGAACAATAAGCGCGGCTTCTGTTACCAGCTTCTTTCGGGAGGTGCTGAGGTACGTTACTGGCTTGGGAATCGTAAGAATCGTGAACGGTTGACGGGACATTTTCTGGGAATATATGCTGAAGGGGGAGTGTACGACTTCCAGTTTGATAAGGATAAAGGATATCGGGGAAACTATTATGCAGCTTCTGGACTGACTTATGGTTACAGTCATCGACTGGCCCGGCACCTGGCTCTTGAATTCAGTCTGGGGATTGGCTATCTGGAAACAGAATACCGAAAATATACTACCTACGAAAGTGATTTGATATGGACAAGTAGCGGACGCTATCATTTTATAGGGCCTACGAAAGCCAAGGTTTCTTTGGTATGGCTCATTCAGGGAAGGAGGCGGTAGCTATGCGGTGTACAAAATGTGTGTTTCTTTTGCTTCTATTGGGGCTATCGGTGCTTTTAGCGGGATGTGAATTTAGAGATATACTGGATGATTATCCTGTCAGCGGAGTACAGATTAAGCTTAATTGGAAGGGGGTGACGGAGCAGTTGCCCGAAGGAATGAGGGTGATCTTCTACCCGAAAAGCGAAGAAGGAAGAAAGGTGGAGAACTATCTCTCGATTGAAGGTGGAGTGGTGAAAGTGCCACCGGGATATTATGACATGGTGATTTACAATTATAATACAGAGAGTGTGTTGATTCGTGGTGATGGGGCGTATGAGACGATTGAAGCTTACACCGGACCGTATACAGGGCTTAATAGCAGTGAAGCGATGGTGTGGTCGCCAGACCCTTTGTATGTAGTAAGTGTGAAAGATATGAAAATAGAAAAGAGTGAGAAGATGCTTTTGATGGAGTTTCAACCGAAACTGGTAGTCAAGAACTATTCTTTTGAAATAAAGGTGAAAGGATTGAAGAATGTGGCAAGCATTATCTGTAATGTAGACGGGATGAATGGTTCTTATTACATTAGTAATGGCTCATGTACAGCAAGTGTTGCCCCAATTTATGTAGAGGCCCGAAAAGGAGGTGATGTGATACGTGGTAGCTTTTCTGCTTTTTTTGTATCAGAATCAGCAGGCACACGTTCAGGCAGCGAGGTAACGATGAAATTACTACTTGTGAAGGTAGATAATACGGTTCAGGAAGTCAAGGTTGACATAACAGCCGCTGTAACTGCTCCATCTCCTCCGCCTACTCCTCCTGAAGAGGGAGAGGGAGATCCGGCAACGGATATTGAAATACCGATTGATGAAGAAATAGAAGTGGATGATGTGGAAGTTCCTCCCGGTGGAGGCGGTGGTATGGGTGGTGATGTCGGTGATTGGGATGATGAGACGGATGTTGAATTACCTGTGAATTGAAAGTAAACAAATAAAAATATTAACTTATAAAACAAACGATTATGAAGAAGATTTTATTGGCAGCAGTTGCTGCGTTGGCAATCGTAGGTTGCTCACAGAATGAAGAGATTGAGAATGTTGGTCAAAAGACAAAAATTGATGTTACTACGGCGGTAAAGGGAACAACGAGAGCGGCAGTGACTAATAATGACAATTTTACTGCTTTTACGGTAAGTGGTTATACTGTTGTAGATATTGCTAATTCAGGGCTTGGAACGGCTTATATGAATGAGGATTATACGGGAAAAAAAGGTAATTGGACAACAACAGGAGATGATGTTTATTGGCCTTTGAATGAAAAAATGGAATTCTTTGCTTATCCTACAACTCTCAAGGCCAATTTTCAAGTTCCTCCGACTGGTTATCCAACTTTGAGTTATACAATAGGTGATAATGCAACAGCACAAACGGACTTGGTAGTAGCTCACAAAAGTGTGTCGTCTGTACCTACAGATGGCAAGTTGATACTTACTTTTAAGCATCTTCTTACACGTATTAATTTCTCTTATAAACCAGAAAATAATGCATACGCATACACAGTGAGCAGTATTACAATCAAAGGAGTTGAAGGTGGGAATGCTACATATACATTTGATGCTGATGATAAAGGGAACTGGAGTGCCGGTTCTGACAAAAATGTTGATTATGTATATCCGGTTCTGGCAAATCCAACTGCAGGCGATGATGGTGTCTATGCTTTAGATACAGACAATGGTTCTTTGATGTTGTTACCACAATCTGTTGCATCAAAGACTATATCTGTGACATATAAAACAGTGAAAGATGGACATACTTATTTTGATGATACAAAAGTTGTTACTTTAGGTGCAGATGCCAATTGGGGAATAGGACAGGCTATCCGCTATACATTAACCTTACCTGTTGGAGCTACGAAAATGACAGTTGATACTGATGTTGAGGATATAAATAATGAGGCTCCTGAATCTGGTTCTGCTGAATAAACAGAGAGGAACTTTCTATAATATTGTGTAAGTAAAGAGCTACGGTTTTTTTCCGTAGCTCTTTATTTATTTCTTTACTGAAGTTTCGCAAGTCCTTAATATTATTGATAGACAGTAGTATCTCAACTCTCCTCTCCTGGGAGGAGGAGAACGTACTTTAATGAAAACGATCAGATAATATGTCAGCGAAGCTAATTGAGATAGTTTTGATAACCAAAGGTTACTTGCTAAACTTGAGTAAAGTAATAAAAGAATTAGCCGGACAAGAGAACTCAAAAACTACATAAATAGATTGGAATGCACAGAGAATATACTACTTTTGTATAAACTTATAATTTATCAAGGTTATAGAATGCATTAACGAAATGAAAAAGAATTTACTATTATTACTACTATGCCTGTTTGGTTCAGTTAACTTCTGCAATGCAAAAGCAAAAAGTACATTTACAGTTTTTCAATTAAACCTGTGGCATGGGGGTGCTAAAGTGCCTAATGGGGATCAAGGAATTATTGATGTATTGGACCAGATGGATGCAGATGTAGTTTTCCTATGTGAAGTCAGAGATGGAAAACGGTTTATACCACACGTGATAGAGGAATTGAATAAGAGGGGAAAGCATTATTATGGAGAGACTTTCGATCTGGCAATCGGTATTTTAAGTAAATTCAAACCGGATAGCATGACTAAATGTTGCATTGTACCGGGTGATGAAAGCCGTGCTATGGTGAAAATGACAACCACAATCGAAGGGCAGCCGGTCTCTTTTTATTCCTGCCATTTAGACTATCGGAATTATGAATGTTATATGCCACGCGGATATAGTGGCACGAGCTGGAAAAAGATAGATAATCCCATAACAGATGAGTCCGAGGTTCTGAAAGCCAATCGTTTGTCATTCAGAGATGAGTCTATCCGTGCTTTCGTACAAGAAGTACAGACCGATATTAAACAAGGACGTCCGGTTATTATGGGAGGAGATTTCAACGAGCCTTCCCATCTGGACTGGCAGGCGGACACAAAAAATCTATGGGATCATAATGGAGCTGTCATTCATTGGGATTGTTCAATGATGCTTTATGAAGCTGGATTCAAGGATAGTTATCGTGAAAAATATCCTAATCCTGTTCGATATCCCGGCTTCACATTTCCCGCAGGAAATAGACTTGCAGAAGAAGCTAAACTGGAAAAATTAGCTTGGGCGCCCGAAGCCGATGAACGTGACCGGATTGATTTTATTTATTATTATCCGATGGACTCGATTCTTTCATTGAAAAGCTGCATATTGGTAGGCCCTTCCGAAACAGTTGTGAGAGGCATAATAATAGAAAATGATTCCAAAGATAAGTTCCTGACCCCTTCCTGTGTTTGGCCTACAGACCACAAAGGGAACCTTGCAACTTTCAAGATTCATAAGGCTTCTTCGAAATCGTTATAAGAGACTGCGCTTGCCATAGCATTATTGGATAGATTGAAGAATTATCCCCGAAGACTTTCACTTTTGTAAAGTCTTTGGGGATTTTTTTGTTTCTTCCCATAATATTCGTATTTTTGCCGCACAATAACAAACAAAAAACATTCAATCTACAATGCAAACTTACTCTGCATGTGGTGCGGTCATATCGTGTCAGCAGTGCCCTAAGGCTGTGGCTAATGCTATCATTTATGCCTCTCATTCTAGAGGTTTCCACCTTCCTGCCCAAAAATGCGAAGAGAATATCATGATTTTTCTGTTAGAAGGAGAAGCTCTTGTCAACAGTCAGGAGTATGCAGGTACTGTGCTGCATGCCGGTGAGTTTATTCTTCAGGCTATCGGTTCAAAGTATGAGATTCTTGCTCTGACGGATGTGGAATGTGTTTGTTATCGCTTCAATCAGCCTGAATTGTTTTGCGAGGAACGCTATAAATATATAATGAAAAGTGTAACTCCTCCCCTCATATTCACGCCTTTGAAAATTACTAATGAATTGAATTTCTTTTTGAGTGCTTCAAAAGCTTATTTGGTAGAAGAGAAGATTTGCCGGGAATTGCTTTCTCTTAAACGGAAAGAACTTGCTTTTATTCTGGGACAATATTATTCCGATTATGATCTCTCTATGCTGGTGCATTCACTGTCCAGATATACGTCCAGCTTCGAGTATTTTGTTTTACAAAACCATATGAAGGTGAAGACTGTGGAAGAATTAGCCCAATTAGGTGGCTACACTACTACCACCTTCCGGCGCATTTTCAACTCTGTGTTCCATAAACCTGTTTATGAGTGGATGATGGAGAAGCGTAAAGAGAGCATAGCTTATGAACTTCGGTATACGGAAGCCACAATCTCCGAAATCTGTTATAAATATGGTTTTGAATCTTTGCCTCACTTCTCTAACTACTGTAAGAAGTATTTTGGTTCTTCCCCTCGCGGGCTTCGTTCGGTGCAATCTGTTGCTACTGAGGAGACACAGACTTTTTGCGAAGAGGCTGGTTAAAACGGTATTTCACAGAGACGATGAAGTAACTGCCTATCTGTTGCGTATGGCTCTCGTAAAAGCCATCTGCCATAGTGCTGCGGTAATAACTCTTTTGTTGGCTGAGTATATCCACCCAGTTGGCTGATACCTCGGCTTGCTTTTTTTTCAGGAAACGCCATGTGATACTTGCGTTCCATACAAATTGGTCGTCTTCCCCCTTCTTTATGTTCGTACCGTTTCGGAAAGAATAATTCGCATCGGTTCTCAGCTGTATACTTTTTGGTAAATCGGCAAAGGCGTTTATTCCGAAAGCATAATTGCGGGTATAAGTATCTGTTTCCAGAAGCGAGTTGGCAGAATGTTGAAAATTCCATCTTCCGTTCAGGTCGAAGTTTCCCCATTTAGGCTGGTAGGATAGGCGGAGATCAGTGTTTATCCCGGTGTTGTGAGTGGTACTACGCTCCGGTTGTTCGGTCTGGTTTTCGTTGATGAGGCTGACATCTTGCGCAAAAGAGCCTCCGGCATTGGCATTCAGGCTAAAACTTTTGATGCGCTTCTGATATCGAAGTATCCCGTTCATGTTCCAGTTGCCGTTGATATTGACCGGATAGGTTTCACGCCCGCCTGTCTGCTGGTTGTAGGTCACTGCACGGGTCTGGCTGTTGATTCTGTTGTTCCAGTTCAGTGTGGCAAAGACGCCTTGCTTTGTATTTTGTGCTTCCAGTCGGACGGATTGATTGTAAGTAGGCTTCAGATTAGGGTTGCTTCGTGTGATGTTGAGCGGATCGCTGTTGTTGGTGGGGGCGATCAGATCGTATAATGACGGTTGCGAGGTATTTCCATAATAGTGCAGGATGATCCTGTTTTTCTTTTTCTGCCATGAGACGAACAACATAGGCTGGAAACCGACAGAGCGAAGGGTGGTATCGGCTTTATGTAAACCTGTTTTTTGGTTCAGGCTACGGCGTTCGGGTTTTACGGACATCCCGGCATTGACATTCCAAGTGGTGTCGGAGTAGTTAAAAAACAGATTGATTCCGTGTTGTAGGGTACTGCTATGGCTTCGGTTACTCAGGCTGTCGATGTAACTCGTCTCATATCCTTCGGGTAGATAGCCGGGCTGCACCTCTGCTTCTTCCATAAAGCCGGACAGGTCGTATGTATTGCGGTCGTTTTTCTGCTTGCTATAATTGAAATTATATGAGATCTGTGAGCGTAGTTTCTTGGTGAAAGGATGGGTGAACATCACCCCTATGCCTTGTGAACGGTTGGGCGACCGGTTCGATGAGTACTGGTTACGGTAGAGTATAGAGTCGTTTCCGGCACTGTTTTTCAGTTGATAATAGGTCGTTGAGGATACGGAGAAGTTGTTATTGTCATTTTTACTATCATTGTATTGAGCTGTTAGCCCGACGGAAGTTCCTTTTTTATTGATCCGGCGCATGATATTTGCGTGGAAGGAAGACCGGTGTTGGTTGCCTCTCATCAGCGACCCCATAGAAATATCATTGATTTTTTGATCATCGGGTACTTCACTGATAGTACTGAAAGGGTCCAGGATATCCAGATGAGGATTTTCATTGAATGTGCCTTGGCGGTTATTATTGGCACTATTATTCCGGGTGAGGTTGAAATTACCATAGATATTAACAAAGGTCATGCTATCTACCTGCCAGTTTAAGCCCAATGTCGCATTCATATTGCGACTGCCGTTCGTATTGTTACCGGCAGAGTATTGGTATTTGTTTCCGCTTGTCAGGTATTGTTCATTGTAGGATGTGGATACGTTGCCCTGATTATTGTGGTGATAGGACATATTTCCGTTGATAGTCAGCTTCTTATTGTACTTTTGGGTAAAGTTCAATGCAACGTTCTCCTGTATGTTGTCTTTATAGCTGGTTCTCATATTGAGATTACCGGAGTTGGCAATGACGGAGAGGTTGTTTCCGTTATTCTTGAAGTAGTTACCTTGCAAGTTGAAGTCCTTTTTGTTGTTATTGCCATATCCGGCTTGTCCCGATAAAAGAAGGGTCCCATTGAATTCTGCTTTGGTCTGCAAGTCGAGTACATAGTTTTCCTTTCCGGTACTGACGCCTGTCAGCTTTTCCAGTTTGCTCTTCTTATCGTATACTTTTATCTTGCTGATTAACTCTACAGGGAGGTTTTCCAGTGCCATCTTGTTGTCGCCCGCAAAGAAGGCTTCACCGTTTACGTTGATTTCATTGATAGGCAGTCCATTGTATTTCAGGGTTTTGGTTTCACTGTCATATTCCATTCCGGGAATACGTTTCACCAGAGCCTCCAGATAGGAGCCTTCCGGTGTTTTATAAGCTGCTGCATTGATGACGGTGGTATCTCCCACCTGGTCTATTTCACGTATTGGAGCTTTCACTGTCACTTCTCCCAATTCGATGCCTTCCTTCAGTAGGATGCTGCCCAGATTAATGGTTGAAGCATTGCCATCCAGTTTTCGGAAGACAGATTGCATGCCCGTATAAGAAGCTTTGAGTAGATATTGTGTTCCTTTCTGAGTAGTAAACTGAAGGTTGAAGTGTCCGTCCGTATCGCTTGCAGCTCCTTTTATGAAAGTGGAATCTTTTCCACTTAAAATAACAATGCTTGCGTAAGGTAAGGGTTCTTCCCCTTTTGGGGTATCTGACGCCGTGCACACTTTTCCCTTGACTGTTCTTGTTTTTTGAGCGAATAGAATAGTCGGGATTAGTAAGAATAGCAATAATATCCAGGTTTTGTGCACGTTCATCTTAAGTCTTTTATAGCAGTCACAAAATTAGGGAGTTTTCGTTTGTATACAATACTTTGATAAAGAAAATTTGAAGTATCGCTTTTGTCTTTGTTAGCTAACGTGCGGAAATGATATGTACATAATGTCTAATGAATGCTTATTACAGTGAGAACTGTTTCTCGCTTAATTGAGAAAACTTTCTCACTATGTTGAGAGCTATTGCTCAACAAAGAGAGAAAAAGTTCTCACCCTATTGAGAATAAACAGAAAGTGTAGTTCCCTGATAATGGTTGCATAATAGGAGAGGCTTTCAGCCTTATAAAGTCCGCGTTCGTCCGTCTTCATCCGTGTCGTCGCATACCCATATTATTATTTATCAACCCACTTCTTTTCCACACGTTACAGAAAATAAAAAAAAGATTGAATATTTTTTGAATAAAACCTCTCCTTTTTTATAGATTATATTACTTTTGCTAGCATATTAGTCTTGCAATGAAAACCGACAAACTAAAATATGCTTTCGCCTTCATTCTCTTGCTATGTGCTTTTTTATGTGGGGTCAATTTTAAACGATGGTATACTGCCAACCATCGGATAGAAAGAATAATTTCTCTTATGTATTCTTCCTCTCCTTATTATGATTGCTATGGAAATTTTGAAGAGCTTCTGAGGCAGGAGTTCAGAAAGCAGGGAATAGAGCCGGTATTTAATAAATTTTATCTGGATTTCAATACTGTCGATCCGAAAGAGGGGATAAAAAACATGGAGGCGTATCTTGAGATCATTAAAGATAAGCCGGTGGCACTGATTCTTACTGTGGGCGACCAAGCTGTATCTGCCTTATTTAACACCCGCCACCGCCTGCTTTCCTCTGTCTCTGTAGTAGCTTGCAATGTACATTTTCCCGATGAAAAACTTATAAAGGAATATGAGCGCAGAAAAGTTTATGTGTTGCGTGATGCACCGGACTTTCAACGTAATATCGATTTTATAAAATCTTTACGGCCACAAGTCGGGATAGATGTTATTTATAATATAGATCTGACTCCTCTTGGACGCAAATCGTTTGATCTGTTAACCCGGTTTGCCGATAGAAAGGAAATGCGGCTATTGGGTTGTGGGGCTGCTTTCTCTGTAGAACCGGAATATAAGGAATTACAGGAAATGGTCGAGCACTATAATTTGATGCCTGCAAGAGCGGGTAGTCATGTTGGTAAAGATGAGATAACCATAAGCCTTTGTCCTTTCCGTTATACCAAAGGGACCTCTTTGTTTGTCGACATGGAGAAATCAAAGAGTGGGCAGAGGAAAGAGGTTTTCCTGCTGGATAAATTTGATCAGATGTCGCTCCCGATAACTAAAGCCTTGAATATTCCCTCTTTCAGTTGTATCCGTCAGGGATTTGGGGAGGATGCCAAAATTGTGGGTGGTTATATGGCTACTGATGAGATTTCTGCGCGTACTGCGGCCGATTTTTCTGTTCGCCTGATGAATAAAGAGAAGATCGGTATGCCGAAAATCAGGGATATGGAAAAGGAATATGTACTGGATTGGACTTACTTTTCAGCCTATGCAGACTTTGATGTGGAAAATGTGCCTGAAAATGTGCGTATTATCAATTACTCATTTTATGATCGGTATCGGAATGAGCTTTATTTTCTGACTGGATTGTTTATCCTTGCTTTTATTCTGGTATTGGTCAGTTGGTTGCGCATCCGTCGACGTTCGCGTGAGGAACGAAAGAATCTAGAGATGCTTGAGGAAATTCATAAGCGGTTGACGCTTTCCATGGATGGAGGACGAGTTGCCCTTTGGGATATTCAGGGGGAGAATATTGAATTTGATGAGAATTATACTCGTTTGGTGGGAATGGAACAGAGGACGTTTGTGCGAACCGATTTCTTGAAATATGCGTATCCTGATGATGTATCCTTACTGAATTCATTATACGAAACATTGCATCAATCTACGGACATGCATGTTCGGCGTGTACGTTTCTCTTTCAGTGAAGAAAATTATCGCTGGTATGAACTACGGTGTCGCAGCCTGAAAGATGCAAAGGGGAGAATAATGCTGGCAGGTGTTATGCAGGATATTCAGCTACAGGTGGAGCGTGAAGAACAACTCATTCAGGCTAAGCAGATGGCCGAAAATGCTGAATTGAAGCAATCTTTTCTGAATAATATGAGCCATGAAATCCGTACTCCGCTGAATGCTATTGTCGGATTTACTAATTTATTGGTAGGCGAAGGTGGCGATGAGATTGAACCGGAAGAGAAGAAAGCTATGCTTGAGATTATCAACCGTAATAATGAACTGCTTTTGAAACTAGTCAATGACGTAGTGGAAATATCGCGTCTGGATTCCGGTAATCTGGATCTCGAAATAAAAGAATGGAATATGACGACGGTTGTGAAAGAGATTTATATGGCTTATCAGACACTAATCAAACCCTCGTTGCAGTTTCATCTTGTTCTGGATGAAAGTCTTTCCTTGCCCGTCAGGATAGATCGTATGCGTTTTATTCAGGTTATTTCCAATTTTCTGAATAATGCGGATAAGTTTACCCGTAGTGGTTCGGTAACATTGGGATGTAGTGTGGATAAGGAGCACCGGAAAGTTAGTGTCTATGTGCAGGATACGGGAAAAGGAATTGATGAGAAGGAGCTCATGATGATCTTTGACCGTTTTTATAAAACCGATGAGTTTGAACAGGGAAGCGGACTTGGACTTTCTATTTGTAAAGTCATTATTGAACGGTTGTGCGGGCATATAGAGGTGCAATCTGAAGTAGGAAAGGGGAGCCGTTTTACAGTTATCCTATCGTTAATGGATATCATTTGAAATCTCTGAAAGTATTTATTGTAAGATGGTATAAAAACTCCTCTGTCGGTTTCCCGGCAGAGGAGTCCTAGTGATATTAATCAAATGTAGAAAGGGCTGATTAGTCTTTCAGTTTTGCGATGATAAAATCGCGGTTCAAACGAGCGATGTTGCTGATAGAAATGTTCTTCGGACATTCAGCTTCGCAAGCGCGAGTGTTGGTACAGTTACCGAATCCGAGTTCGTCCATCTTGCTCAACATAGCTTTTGCACGGCGCAATGCCTCCGGTTTACCTTGCGGCAGCAAGTTCAACTGGCTAACTTTTGCGGAAACGAACAGCATAGCAGAACCATTCTTACATGCAGCTACGCAAGCACCGCAACCGATACAAGCAGCAGCATCCATGGCTTCGTCAGCAATCTGCTTCGGAATCAGGATAGCGTTGGCATCCTGAGGAGAACCTGTACGCACACTTACATAACCACCTGCTTGCATGATCTTGTCATAAGCCGTGCGGTCTACCATCAAGTCCTTGATAACCGGGAAACCGGCAGAACGCCAAGGTTCAACAGTGATAGTGTCGCCATCATTGAAACGACGCATGTAAATCTGGCAGGTAGTAGCACCCGTTGCAGGACCGTGGGGATGTCCGTTGATGTAGAGCGAACACATACCGCAGATACCTTCGCGGCAGTCATGATCGAATACAACCGGTTCATTACCTTCAGAAATCAGTTGCTCATTCAAGATATCCAGCATTTCAAGGAATGAAGTGTCACCGGGGATATCTTTCATTTGGTATGTTTCAAAAGCGCCTTTTGCCTTTGGACCTTTCTGACGCCATACTTTCAGTGTGAAACTTATATTTTTATCCATTTTCTTTAATTCTTTAAATGTTCAACTTCCCGATTAGCTCTTATAGTTACGAGTTTGTACCTTGATTGCTTCGTAAACCAGCGGTTCTTTCAGCAGTTCAGGAGCTTTTTCGTCGGAGCCTTGATATTCCCAGCAAGCAACGTAGAAGAAGTTTTCATCATCACGTTTTGCTTCGCCTTCCTCAGTCTGGTATTCTTCACGGAAGTGACCACCGCAGCTTTCGTTACGGTTCAGAGCATCGTATGCAACCAATTCACCCATGATAATGAAGTCGTACAAGCGGATAGCCTTATCCAACTCTACATTCATGCCTTCCTTATCTCCTGGAATGAAGAGATCTTTTTCGAATTCCTTGCGGATTTCTTTCAGTTTGGCAATACCGGTCTTCAGACCTTCTGCTGTACGGCCCATACCTACATATTCCCACATTACGTGACCCAGTTCCTTGTGGATAGAGTCTACAGACTTCTTACCCTTGATGTTCATCATCCAGTTGATCTTATCCTGAATTGCTTTCTCTGCTGCTGCAAATTCAGGCAGGTCGGTAGAGAAGCGGGGAACTGTGATCTGGTCAGCCAGATAGTTCTGAATAGTGTAAGGCAATACGAAGTAACCGTCAGCCAGACCTTGCATCAATGCAGAAGCACCGAGGCGGTTTGCACCGTGGTCAGAGAAGTTACATTCACCGATAGCGAACAGACCCTTGATAGAAGTCATCAGTTCGTAGTCAACCCAGATACCACCCATTGTATAGTGGATAGCCGGATAGATCATCATCGGATTATAATATTTCACATCGGCAATTTCTTTTGCCAGTTCGCCCGGATTCACGTCAGTGATTTCCTCGTACATATCGAAGAGGTTACCATAACGTTGAAGAACAATATCGATGCCTAAGCGGCTGATAGCCTCAGAGAAATCGAGGAATACTGCCAAGCCTGTATTGTTCACACCGAAACCTGCATCGCAACGTTCTTTTGCAGCACGGCTGGCAACGTCACGCGGAACCAAATTTCCGAATGCCGGATAACGGCGTTCCAAGTAATAGTCACGGTCTTCTTCCGGAATATCGCTTCCCTTGATTTCACCCTTCTGAAGTTTCACTGCATCTTCTTTTTTCTTCGGAACCCAGATGCGGCCGTCATTACGCAGCGACTCTGACATCAAAGTCAACTTAGACTGCTTGTCACCGTGAACAGGAATACAAGTGGGGTGAATCTGTACCATAGCCGGATTAGCCATCCAAGCACCCTTACGGTAGCAAGAAACAGCAGCTGTACAGTTGCAAGTCATTGCATTGGTAGACAGGAAGTATGCGTTTCCGTAACCACCAGTAGCGATTACTACTGCGTGTGCAGCGAAACGTTCCAGTTTACCGGTAACGAGGTTCTTAGCAATGATACCGCGGGCACGTCCGTCGATAAGAACAACGTCCTGCATTTCATAGCGGGTATACAGTTTTACAGTACCTACGTTTACCTGGCGGCTCAATGCTGAATAAGCACCCAGCAACAACTGCTGTCCGGTTTGACCGCGGGCATAAAACGTACGTGATACCTGAGCACCACCGAAAGAACGGTTATCCAGCAGACCGCCATATTCGCGGGCGAAAGGAACACCTTGTGCCACACACTGGTCGATAATGCTATTGGAAACCTCAGCCAAACGGTAAACGTTAGCTTCGCGGGCACGGTAGTCACCGCCCTTTACTGTATCGTAGAACAAACGGTATACTGAGTCACCGTCGTTTTGGTAATTCTTTGCAGCGTTGATACCACCCTGTGCAGCGATGGAGTGTGCACGTCGGGGAGAGTCTTGAATACAAAAGTTGAATACTCTGAAACCCATTTCACCGAGTGAAGCGGCAGCAGAAGCACCTGCTAAACCTGTACCTACTACGATGATATCCAAGCGACGCTTGTTAGCCGGGTTCACTAATTTCTGGTGAGCTTTATAGTTGGTCCATTTCTCTGCTACTGGTCCTTCCGGAATTTTTGAATCTATCTTAGTCATAATGCTATTACATTTTAATCGTTTACAATTTACAAATTAGCAAGCACCGCCGCACAATGATTTTGCGAAGAATACGACAACTACCAAGGCGAAACATACAACGACGATAGTAGAGTAGATGTTGGAGATACATTTCCAACGGTTAATCCATACCTTGTTGTTCCAACCCAGAGATTGCATAGAGCTCCAGAAACCGTGAGTCAGGTGGAACCACAGTGCGCCGAGCCAAATGAGGTAAAGCACTACGTATACCGGATTGCCAAATGTGTTTTCAATGTGATGAACACCATTGGCTGCATATGCCAGTGTGGCAGCATCGGTTTGCATACCCATGTTGTGCATCAACTCGGGAAGCTGCATTTTAGCCCAGAAGTTTACCAGGTGCAGGCCCAGACCTACGATTACAATAAGACCCAGTACGAGCATGTTCTGAGAAGCCCATTCTACTGTTTTGGGTTTATCAACTACGGCATAACGCTCTGTACCGCGCGCTTTGCGGTTCTGCATTGTCAGCCAGAAAGCGTAGATGATGTGAATGATGAAAAGGGCAGCCAGACCTACCGTAGCCACCAAGGCATACCAGTTTGCTCCCAGGAACTCACAAACCATGTTGTATCCCTCTGCCGAGATTAATGCAACCAGGTTCATCGCCATGTGAAACGTCAGAAACAGGACAAGGGCGATACCGGTAACGCTCATCACCACTTTCCTTCCTACAGATGAATTACTTAACCACATAAATGATTGAATTTAAATTATTTAATAGTTAGAAAATTTGCTTTTAACTTAGGGTCTTACTCTAATTTCCCGCAAAAATAGAAGAAAAACATTGATTAAACAAGGAATTAAAGAAATAATTCCGTAATCAGGAGAATAGACAGAAGTTGACGACTCAGCAAGGGAACAAGGTGACGAGAAAAGGGTTACCCTTCCTCGTCACCTTGTTCCCTTGCTGAGTCGTCACTTTTTTCTTTTATAATAGTGATTTTCTCTCCACTGGCAGCGCGTTTCCGTAGTGAACGGGGGGTGTCCCCAAAGGAGTCCTTACAGAAATGTGCGAAGTGTGACAGGGAATCAAAACCATAGCGTGCGCTAATTACAGAGATACGTTGCTTGGTGAATTGCAGATCATTCAGAATACCTTCACGCTTCTTGTCCAGTATCCATTCGTACACCGGAACATTATACATATTTTTAAACAAACGACGAAAGGTAGTGGTGGTATATCCTCCTAAATGGGCAAATTCTTCCACATTCTTCACTTTATCGTAGTTTTGCATAATGAAATAATGGAAACTTTCTGTATAAGTACTGATAGGATAGAAAAAAGTACTTATCTGGCGTAGTGGATAATAACAGGTTAGAATGTAAACCAGTTCCTGACGCTTGATATCGAGATATTTCCCGCAAGCGGAAGGTTGTTCTTTAAAATAGTCGGCGATATCATTTAGCAGTCGTTCCAGTTTTGCGTTGGCCAGCAACGGTGTGTAAATCAGTGGAGCTTCGGAACGTTCCAGGATCTCTTTATAGCGGTCTTCGCATAAAAGCGGGAGTTCCGTGAACCAATAGGCGATGTATTCCACTTCAGTCAGTGCCAATAACTCCATTTTTGAGCCGATGGCTTGTAATACACACTGTCTGCTTAGGAGCGTAGTGCCCGGATATTCGTTACTATTAATCAGCAACTCACCCTTTAACATAAAGATCATGCAGTTCTGGGTGCACTTCTCCGCTGAGAAATGCTGCCCCTGGGGATGTTGGCGAAGTACCAATGTCCCATCAGAAATTTTCGGGCATAGAGTGCAATCTACCTGCCGTGTGCAAAGAGTGTCTTTTGTCATGAAATATAGGACGAATTACTAAAATTATGGCAACAAAGATAGAATTTTTTTGTGAATACTCTAACAAAATCACCTATCTTTGCTGCAAACTATAAGAAAGACTGCATGAAGAGAACTATTTTTTTTGTATTTTTTGCATCATTAGTTGTACTCAGTATTTCTGCACAAAATTGGGACATCAATACCTTGCATAAAATGAACAGTTGGGATGGTAAGTTTATTCGCAATTATAATAAAATAATTTCTCGTACTGAACCTTATATTGCCGTTGGAGTTCCTGTGGCGATGGTACTGGCTGCATGGGTGAAAAAAGACCGTGAATTATTAAAGGATGCTGTGTATGTAGGTACCAGTGTTGCCGGTGCTTTTGTGGTGACCTATGGCTTGAAATATCTTATAGACCGTGAACGTCCGTTCGACCGTTATCCCGACCGGGTTCATGCTTATAGTCATGAGACCAGTCCTTCTTTCCCATCCGGACATACGGCAACAGCCTTTGCATTGGCAACTTCGCTTTGCGTGAAGTATCCGAAATGGTATGTGATAGGTCCTTCGGCTTTATGGGCTTGTTCTGTCGGGATGTCCCGTATGAATGAGGGTGTGCACTACCCGTCCGATGTACTGGCAGGTGCAGTCATCGGAGCGGGATGTGCGGTAGTAAATATCTATGTGAACCGCTGGTTAAATAAGTGGTTATTCGGTAATTAAAGCGGTAGTTTCTTCTCGTAAATCTTTTCGTTCAGTACTTTTAGTGCCTGTTGCACACTGTTGTTCGTGGTGTTTATCACCTGGAAATATTCGTTCATATCCCAGAGGTCACGGGCAATCAGGGCCTTCAACTGTGTTTTTATCAGCGGAAGCGATTTATTGTATTGTTCTTCATTAAACTCGATCTTCTCTTTATCGGCAGCAGCGCGTATGTCTGCAAGCATCTGCTCGTCTATCTCAAACTTATTGTTGAAGCTATCGAACTTCTTGTACTGTTCCTGTAATTCTTTCCGGTGGCTTTCGATGTATTTCGTGGTTGCTTTGATAACAACGCCTTTGGCAACCAAATTCCGGTGATAATCGGTGTATTGAGTGGTGTCAATAGGTACGAAATAGTCGGGCATAATACCACCACCACCATAAACAGTACGTTTCAGTTTCTTTGTAGAATTCTTCAGTGAATCGGGGAAATGGATGCTGTCAGCATGCATCATCTCTCCACGGTTGAAGCGCTCTATCAGATCCATATTGTATTTCTCCTGGGTATCCTCACCTTGAAGTCTGGGATTGTCCAGATTAGCTGTATGGTCATACGGTTTTTGAATGCAACGTCCGGAAGGGGTATAGTAACGGGCGATAGTCAGGCGTATCATGGAACCGTCGGGCAGGTCGATGGGGCGCTGTACCAAGCCTTTACCGAATGTACGACGGCCTACAACAACTCCTCTGTCCCAGTCCTGTATGGCACCGGTAACGATTTCACTGGCAGAGGCAGAGTATTCATCCACCAATACAACGAGACGGCCGTTTTTGAAGTTCCCCGTGCCTTTGGCGTAGAAATTACTACGCTGGGCGGCTCTTCCTTCGGTATATACAATCAATTCTTTCTGTTGCAAGAACTCATTGGCAAGATCGATGGCTGCGTTCAGGTATCCGCCTCCATTACCTTGCAGGTCGAGTATTAAGTCTTTCATTCCCTGTTTCTGTAATTCTTTAAGAGCTGCCGTAAACTCCTCGGCGGTAGTGGCGCCGAAACGGTTGATGCGGATATAGCCTATCTTGGGTTGTATCATGTAAGAAGCATCCAGACTGAGAATAGGAATTTTATCCCGTTTTACAGTGAAATATAGAGGATCATCTACTCCGCGGCGGACGATGGTCAGTTTAACTTCCGAATCTTTGGGGCCGCGTAAGCGCGTCATGATGTCTTCTGTGGACATTTTAACACCTGCAATGGCACTGTCATTTACAGCTACAATACGGTCTCCTGCCAGTATACCTACTTTTTCGGACGGTCCGTTGCTCACGGGCTGTATGATCAGTAAAGTATCTTCTATCATCTGAAACTGAACACCAATACCTTCGAAATTACCTTGCAGAGGCTCGTTCATTTTCTTCACTTCCTCGGCATTGTTGTATGTGGAGTGCGGGTCAAGCTGTGCCAACATACGGATAATAGCTTCTTCCACCAGTTTGTTTTCGTCTACCGAGTCTACATACAGGTTGGCTATAGCAAATTCTGCCATTTGTAACTTGCGGATTGCTGCCGCATTACCCGTATTTTGTGCCTGCATGGAAGCCATGCCACCACATATACATATTATAAAGATAAGGAGTTTCTTCATTATTCTTTTTACTAATCATTAAATTCACTAATCACTAAATCTTCATTCCTTCGGGAATAAACTGGCTGATGTCCTTGCCGAATTGTAGCAGTTCGCGGACAGTTGTGGAACTGATGCATGTCAGTTCGGGTTCGGTAAAGAGCAGGATTGTTTCAATACCTGCCAGTTTGCGGTTGATATCTGCAATGGTTTCTTCGTATTCAAAGTCTTTCACGGTGCGGATGCCGCGGATGATGAACTGTGCATCTACCTGTTGTGCAAAATCAATCGTCAGGCAATCATAAGAGTATACTTTGATGCGGGGCTCGTTCCGGTAGAAGTTCTGTATCATTGCCACGCGTTTCTCGATAGGGAAATAGGTGTTCTTATTTTCATTAATACCAATCCCAATGATGACTTCATCCATAAAAGTCAGTGCGCGGGTCACTATCGAAGAATGCCCGATAGTGAAAGGGTCGAATGTTCCCGGAAAGATTGCTCTTCTCATGATGCCAAATCTTCTTCTATAACCAGATTATTAATAATAAAGTTTTGTCGTTCCATGGTATTTTTACCCATATAAAACTCCAACAATTCCTTTACCAAGTCAGTTTTTCGCAGGCTTACCTGCTCCAGACGCATATCTTTGCCGATAAAGTGCCTGAACTCATCGGGTGAGATTTCTCCCAGCCCTTTGAATCGGGTGATTTCAGGATTAGGTCCCAGTTCTACAATTGCTTTTTGACGTTCTTCTTCCGTATAACAGTAAAGGGTTTTCTTCTTATTACGTACACGGAACAACGGAGTCTGCAGGATGTATACATGCCCTTTCTTTATCAAGTCAGGGAAGAATTGCAGGAAGAAGGTTATAAGTAGCAGGCGGATATGCATACCATCCACATCGGCATCGGTAGCAGCAATCACCTTGTTGTAACGTAATCCCTCGATACCGTCTTCTATATTCAAGGCAGCCTGTAGCAGGTTGAACTCTTCGTTTTCATATACCACCTTTTTAGTCAGCCCGTAAGAGTTCAACGGCTTACCACGCAAGCTAAATACTGCTTGTGTGTTTACGTCACGGCTTTTCGTGATAGAACCACTTGCAGAGTCTCCCTCGGTAATGAATATGCAAGATTCGGTCTCTTGGTCTTTTCCCTTGCCGTCGTTGAGGTGGTAGCGGCAATCGCGCAATTTACGGTTGTGCAGGTTGGCCTTCTTGGCACGTTCACGAGCCAGTTTGGTAACACCGGCAATCGCTTTGCGTTCCTTTTCAGAGTCCTGTATCTTTTGCAACATGACTTCTGCAACCAATGGGTTTTTGTGGAGGTAATTATCCACTTCCGTCTTGATAAAGTCTCCTACATATTTATTTACGCTTACACCACCCGGAGACATGGAAGGCGAACCGAGTTTGGTTTTTGTCTGTCCCTCGAACTGGGGTTCTTCCACGTTAATGGCAATGGCGGCAACGATACCGTTACGGATATCAGCGTACTCCTGGTTTTTGTTATAAAATTCCTTGATGGTGCGGGCAATATGTTCTTTGAGTGCACTTTGGTGTGTACCGCCTTGCGTCGTATGCTGTCCGTTGACGAAGGAGTAATATTCTTCTCCGTATTGGTTGGTATGTGTGAAGGCTATTTCAATGTCTTCCCCTTTCAGGTGGATGATGTTGTATAACCCCTGTGCGGTCATGTTGTCGTTCAGCAAATCTTCCAGACCGTGGCGTGAAATGATGCGCTGACCGTTGTAAATTATGGAAAGGCCTGTATTCAGGTACGTATAATTACGCAATAACATTTCCACAAAGTTAGCTTGGAAAGAATAGTTCAGGAATAATGTACTATCCGGTTCGAAGAAAATGTAAGTTCCGCTCTCTTCATCGCTGTTTTCCGTGACATCGCTCTGAAGAATACCTTTTTCGAAAATGGCGATACGGACTTTGCCTTCACGATAACTGCGTACCTCAAAACGGTTGCTAAGTGCATTTACGGCCTTGATACCTACACCGTTCAGTCCGACGCTCTTTTTAAAAGCCTTGCTGTCGTACTTACCACCGGTGTTGAGTTTGCTTACTGCCTCGATCAGCTTTCCTTGCGGAATACCCCGACCGTAGTCGCGTACGCTGACACGGAGATTCTCCTCAATGCTTATCTCGATCCGTTTACCCGCACCCATTTTGAATTCATCGATGCTGTTGTCCATTACCTCTTTTAGCAATACATAAATACCGTCGTCGTTTTGCGTACCGTCGCCCAAACGACCGATATACATACCCGAACGGACACGGATGTGCTCCATATCGTCAAGATGACGAATGTTGTCTTCCGTATATTCTACATTGCCTTCGGGCATCAGTCCGTTGATTTCTTCCATAAATTCTTATTTAGTTGACAAGGTTTTCAGTTGACGAGTTGACGAGGGAAATGGTCTGTCTTTGTAATGGCGCAAATACAGTGCAACCCTTTGTTTCCTTGTCAATTTGTCTCTTGTTCCCTTTTATTTAATCTCTTTCACGAACGCCCTGCGCCGTTTATGCTGCTCTGTTTTAAAGTACTCCCATTGGGCTTGTACCTTGCCGTTCATCTCCAGTTCAGGGTTGCTCTCTGCAAATATAAAACCTAATTTTTGATAAACCGGAATTAAATCGGAAAATAACAATGCGTTAACACCTTTGTTCTGGTACTCCGGCTTCACTGCAACGAGCAATAAATCCAACATTTTGGCACGGCGTTTCATGAAGAGAGCCTTCAGCAGATAATACCATCCGAAGGGCAATAACCGTCCGTGTGCTTTTTGCAAAGCTTCGGACAAGGATGGCATGGAAATACCTACGCAAATCAGTTGGTCGTCGGCATCCGTGATAAGTGTCACCATACGCAGGTCTACAATAGGAAGGTACATCTTCACGTATTGGTCGATCTGCCGTTGTGACAGGGCGGAATATCCGAACAGGGGTTTATAAGCTTCGTTCATCAGTTCAAAGATGGCCTGACCGTAATCTTGGGCAATCTTTTTCGCAGATGTATATTTTTTGATTTTGAGATTATACTTACGTTGAATGAGGTCGGAGATACGTTTGTGTTTTTCCGGTATGGCATCCGGAATATAAATTTTAAATTCTACCCAGTCGGCATCTTTTTCAAAGCCCATGCGTTCCATGTGTTGCGGGTAGTAAGGGTAGTTATAGATGGTGGCCATTGTGCTGAGTTGATCGAAACCTTCGACAAGCATGCCTTCCGCATCGAAGTCTGTGAAACCCAAGGGACCTTGTATATGAGTCATTCCCCGCTCTTTACCCCATTCTTCGACCGTGCGGATCAATGCGTCGGAAACTTCGGGGTCATCGATGAAATCGATCCAGCCGAAGCGGACGTTCTTTTTATCCCAGGTCTGGTTGGCTTTATGATTGATAATGGCAGCTACACGTCCTACTATCTGATTGTCTTTGTAAGCTAAAAAATACTCTGCTTCGCAGAATTCAAACGCTGCATTCTTCTTTTTGTTGAAGGTGTTGAGCATGTCGTCGTAAAGATCAGGAACGGAGTAAGGATTGCCTTTGTATAGCCGGTAATTGAAGCGGATGAACCGTTTCAATTCTTTCATTGTGGAAACTTTTTTGATTGTTATTGCCATAATTTTATGTCTAATGAGGGGGCAAAGATACATGATAATCTTTAAAATACCACTTTAAACATTATAAATAAGTACAACAGTATAAGCTATATAACAAAGTATCAGTATGCTGCCCTCAATGCGGGTAATCGTTCGTTTGGCAAAGAAAAGCCCGAAGAACCAAAGCAGAATACTTGAACCTACCAGTACCAGCAGATCCAGATTAGTGATGCCTGCCAGATGCAGGGGTGTAATAGAGGCACTACATCCCAGTACAAAGAAGATGTTGAAAAGATTGCTTCCGATTACATTACCGATGGCAATCTCAGGATTCTTTTTGAGAGCAGCTACGATGGAGGTAGCCAGTTCGGGTAGGGATGTACCGCCTGCCACAAGCGTCAGTCCGATGACGGACTCGCTGACTCCCAGGCTGCGGGCAATACCTGTGGCACCGTCCACAAAGAAGTTACCGCCGATGATAAGCCCTGCCAGTCCACCTATTATATATAGGGCAGACCGCCACATGGGAAGTTGCTTGATTTCTTCGTCGGGTGCTTCCCCTTCTTTCTTTCCCTGAAAGGCGATTGCAAAGGTATATCCCAAAAAGATGATAAAGAAACAGAGCAATAGCAAGCCATCCGTAGTGCTGAGAATGTTTTCTGCACTATGGTCCAGCAATACATCATTGGCACAAATCAATAGCACGATGGAAGACAGGATGCAGAGAGGAATTTCTTTACGTAACGTATTTTGGGAGATGACGATAGGAGCAAAGAGCGCTGTGCAACCCACGATCATCAAAGTATTAAAGATATTACTACCTACCACATTTCCGATGGCAATGTCTGCACTGCCTTTCAGGGCGGAAGATATGCTAACCGTCAGTTCCGGAGCGGATGTTCCGAAAGCTACGATGGTAAGTCCGATAACGATGGACGGTATATGGAAACGTTTGGCTATGGATGCAGCCCCGTCCGTCAGTCCATTAGCGCCTAAGAGTATGAGGAGAAGTCCCCCAATCAGGAAAAGAATATCCATATAAATACTGATTTTTGTGCAAATATAATTAATTCCTTTTATGATAAGTGAAAAACATTCCGTATGTTTGGTGCGTTAAACAATTTATAATTTTAAGTAACCTGATTAAGGACTTTTTATATGAAGGGAATTCGGGCGTTGTGTTTTGGGCTGTTACTGCTGTTTGCGAGTGGTGCATCCGCCCAGTTGGTAGAAAAGGTTTTAGACATCTTGAATGAAGATACATTGGGAACAGTGGTTGCTCAAAAGCCGGATACTGATTCACTGCATCTGTTGAAGATAAAAGAGGATCTGGAGACATCAAGATTGAATGAGGCTAATCTCCGGATGGAGATAGAGCAGATGAAGTTGAAGTATGATGCGGCGGACTCTCTGAAGCTGGCCAAACAGCGGTTACGTATTGATTCGCTCAGAAGAATGACTCCGGGTATTCCTGTAATTGTGGAAGGCGATACATTATATTATCTGTTTGCCAAACGTGGCGGTCACACTCCCCAACAGCGCGCCGAAATGAATGCGGCGGCAATTACGGAACTGGGCAAACGATTCAATCTTCAGCCGGATTCGGTTTATATAGACAGCAGTGATATTGTTACCGATCTGATGTATGGCAATAAAGTTCTTTCCTCTTTCACGGATCAGGATGGGCTTTGGGAAGGCTGTTCACGCGACCAGTTGGCGGCTGCCAAGCGAAAAGTGATAGTGGACAAGCTGAAAGTGATGAAGGATGAGCATAGTCTGTGGCAGCTTGGTAAGCGTATTCTTTATTTTATTCTTGTAATTGTAGGCCAGTTCCTGTTGTTTAAACTCACTATCTGGCTGTTCAATAAGCTGAAAGTCCGTATTCAACGTCTGAAAGATACTAAACTAAAGCCTATTTCTATTCAGGATTACGAGTTACTGGACACACAGAAGCAGGTAAACCTGCTTGTTTTCCTGGCAAGTCTGCTGCGCTATGCCGTCATGTTGCTTCAGTTGATTTTGACGGTGCCATTACTCTTTGCTATATTCCCTCAAACCAAAGATCTTGCTTATAAGTTGTTCTCGTATATCTGGGAGCCGATAAAGAGCATTTTCCTGGGTATAGTGGAGTATATTCCCAACTTGTTTACCATCTTTGTGATATGGCTTGCCGTGAAGTATCTGGTGCGACTGGTTCGTTATCTTGCCAGTGAAATACAGTCGGAACGGCTGAAGATAGGCGGCTTTTATGCCGACTGGGCTATGCCGACGTTCCACATTGTGCGCTTCTTGCTTTATGCATTTATGATTGCTATGATTTATCCCTACCTGCCTGGCTCCAAATCGGGGGTCTTTCAGGGAATATCAGTCTTTGTCGGATTGATTGTTTCGCTGGGATCGAGTACGGTGATCGGGAATATCATTGCAGGACTGGTTATCACGTATATGCGTCCGTTTAAGTTGGGTGACCGTATTAAGCTGAATGATACAACGGGAAATGTGATTGAGAAGACACCGTTGGTAACGCGTATCCGTACGCCGAAAAATGAGGTAGTTACGATTCCTAACTCTTTTATTATGTCTTCGCATACGGTGAATTTCAGCCAGTCGGCACGCGACTACGGGCTGATAATTCATTCGGAAGTGAGCATCGGATACGATATTCCATGGCGAAAGACCCATCAGCTTCTGATTGAAGCGGCGCTGAATACTCCCGGAGTAGTGGATGACCCGCGTCCGTTTGTACTGGAAACATCTCTTCAGGATTATTATCCCGTCTATCAGGTGAATGCATATATTAAAGATGCCAATCAGTTGGCACAGGTTTATTCTGATTTGCACCAGAATATTCAGGATCGGTTTAATGAAGAAGGCATAGAAATAATGTCGCCCCACTATATTGCTACGCGAGATGGTAATGAGACAACTATACCTAAGGATGACCTCCGGGGAAAGAAATGATGGCATTTACAAGTTATTTCCCTCGCGATGTAAAAGCATTTACTTCAGTATGTAACGGCCTTTACCGCCTATTGTAACGCTCTTTACCTCGGCATGTAAATGGAGTTACAGTGCGGGGGTAACAAAGTTACCATTTGGGGTAACATGGCTTTTACCGTGCCATCACAATTTCCGAATAAGGATAGCCGATGCCGGGAACGGCTTGCCAACTTTTGCTCACCAAATCGTAAGCATAGATCAGCCTTCCTCCCCGATTTGTATCGAATAGAACGTAAAGTTTCAGTGTCTCCGTATCTTTAGCGAGCATGGTTACTGAACGTGCCGAATTGGGGAATGTGGCGAAAGGTTCCTCCAAACTCATCGTAGCTTGATTCCAAAGACACAGATCTGTCCGGCCATCATCGGCTCTTACTATGGCATATCCGCCGGTGCGTACGTATTTGGTAGTTCCGGTGTCTTTTCCTGAGATTATTGTCCAGAAGGGAATGAGTGCGGTGGCCTGTATCGATTCGCCGGTATATACCTTCCTGCTACTTGGATCCAAGCTCAGTGCGACGGGTGTGAAACTGTTGTTTCCATTATCAGCCGAGAGTAGCAGATAACTGTCACCCTGTACACCGGGATAGCGTGTCAGAGCTTCAGGCTTTATGTCGGCGGGCAGTTCGTAGCGGTAATTCAGAGTTTGGTCAATGTCACGGGTATAGGGCCATGATCCGATGGATGCCAGCATCATTTCATTGTCAGATATTTGCTTTACGGCTATTATGGAGCTTTGGCCGTTGCAGAGAGTCAATATATTTTTGAGTCCCATATCTTGCCAGAAACGCATGGATAGGTCGTAGCTGAATACACTACGCACTCCATCTTTCGTCTGTATTCCGCAGAGGTTCTGAGTTTCAGGAACATTTGCTACGCAGGAGAAATCTTTCTGGTCTTCTGTCAGTCCCACGATGTTTGTGGGCGTGCCATTTGTGAGGTTTACGTGCTCGATGCAATTATTATAACCCGTGCTGGAATGGGAATTGACAATGCCATAGAGCTGGAACTCTTTGGGTGCTTCACCGTTGGTAACAGCAATCTCACCAAGTGTCATGATGTCACCGGAACGGCGCAGGCGTATTTTGGTTTTTGAAGCAGGGTAGTGTCCGGGCGCCAGGAAAGTGATGCTTGTGGCGGTCTGCTCCACCATAACGGGTGATACTCCGAGGGCGTATCCTTGGTAGTTCATTGCGGGCTGGTCGGGGAGTGGCCAGTATATTTCGAACATGAAGTTGTCACCGGGCTGGAAGCCTTGTGCTGAGATGGTTACTTTATCACCAGGATTGAAGCTGGTCTGTGTGGGCATTACGATATCGGTTACCAGAATAGGTTCTTTGTCTTCATCTTTGGCACATGCAGCAAACAGCAGACAAAGTAACAGAAAGAGAGATAAGTTCTTCATAGCGTTTCTATTTTTAATGCGACAAATGTAGCGTTTTCTACTGATATTCTTTCTTTTTTTGTCTGATATTATACTTCCACTCAACTTAAATCTATAGAAAGAAAATAGCTCTCGAAATAGACTTCTTTCCACGGTCTCTTTTCCTAAAAATAAATATTTTGCATAATAAATGCAACTTTATCCTTGATTATTTGGATACATTTATTGTATTTTATATCTTTGTGAGACAAAACGAGAACCTACTATTTTTTTACAGACATAAACCAAATGATGAGAGTTAATCAATTACTTGGAATGGGTGCGTGTTTCGCTATGCTCGCACTGGCAGGATGCATGGATAAAGATGTTTATGATCCTGGTAAGGATCCGACGGTATTAAAGCCGGAAAGTGAATACTTCGATTTTACCACAACTACTAATGTGGCGTTCGAGGTCAACTATGGGGAGATTGGCAGTAATGCCTTAATAGAGATCTTTACAGAAGATCCAATCTCTTACAATGAAACAGGCTCGTTCGTTATTCAGGGTGAACCAGTTTATAAAATATTTGCGGATACCAAAGGACGTTTCGTCGGCGATGTGGAATTGCCTACGGCTGCTAAAGTTGTGTATGTTTTCTCGTCTACCTGGGGTGTACCTATGTGTGTGGAAGCGGATGTGGAAAACGGAAAGGTGACGGTGAACGAGACGGACGCTGCTTCGCGGGCGGCAGCTGCTACACGGGCGAAGTCAAATTTGAAGTTAGTTACAGTCAATAATGCACAGAAAGTGTATTCCTTGGTGGAGATTAGTGATAGTTACGGAAAACCTGGGGATATCAATGGTCTGATTGAGGATAATAAGGTTATTAGTAGTAAGTTTATCAATAACGTACAAAAGGCCTTGTGGAAAGGTAAAAACAGTAAACCAGATAAATTGAATAATTCAAATTATGTGAGAGATACTGAGCACGTCAATACCACTATTGCAAAGGCCTATCAAAATGAACAAGGTCAAATCGTAACAGTGGCAGATGCTGAATTGTTCTTTACTTTTTTAACAGAATCCTGTTGGTATCAGAATGTAGTGGGGTATTATTATTATAAGACCGGTGAATGTCCTGCGGCTCCTGATCAAGTGAAGAAAATCGTTATCTTCCCGAATGCTTCGATTGCAGGTAATGTACCTTATTTGAATTGGGGCGATAGAGTGCCGGGAGGAGCTACTAATTATGGTAGTAGAAATGCTCCTTTGAAAACGAACCGAAAGGTACAACTTCTTTTCCAAGATGAGCAAGGGAACCTTTCTACGAAATTTCCAGCGGGGTATACCATCGGTTACTTTATTATTGCTGATGGTTTTCAATGCGGTAGCAAAGGCTATGACGGTTTTATAGATACAGATAAGAGTTTCGTTTACTCCAATGAAGAGTGGAATAAGAACTATCAAGGTCAGAAAGCCCGCTTTATCTCTCTTTCAGCCGAAGGGGGTACTGTGGTCTATGGTGTAGAAGATGGTGGAGACAGCAGTTACGAAGATCTCCTCTTCTGTATTGATGCGAATCCTAATGAAGCCATCCAAGATCCTGACCGCCCTGTCATAGACCCAGATGAACCGGAAGTTTCTGAAACCGAGAACAATTATATATCTTTTGCCTATGAGGATATCTGGCCTTCGGGAGGTGACTATGACCTGAATGATGTTATCATAGAATACCATCGTTCCATTACCTTCAATAAGGACAACTACGTGAGTGAGGTAAAAGAAACCTACGAACCGGTACAAAAGGTGGGTGCTGCCACGAACAGGAATGCGTTTGCCGTACAGTATGCCACAGATCAACGCGGTGAGATGGTTCTGCCATCTGGTGCTGTGGATGAAACACAGACTAATTCGATCATTCTCTTCTCCAATGCTATAGATATGAGAAATCAGAAGTTTGTGATTACCCGTACATTTGCTGCTGGCACCATGAAGAAGGATGCCTTAAAAGTTGGAAACTCAATATTGAATCCTTATATCATTGTGAACTATGAGGGGGCTGGAAAAGACAATCGTACTGAAGTGCATTTGCCAAAGTCTAAAGCTACTAACTTGGCAAATTCTGATCAGATAGGTAAAGAGGCGGATGCTTACTATGTAAATAAGGATGGAAAACACCCGTTTGCCATTTCGATACCCGGCACTTTCACTCCTGTCACGGAGACTGTGACGATAGATAAAGAATATCCCGATTTCGAGAAATGGGTAGAATCGGATGGTAAAGAATATACAGATTGGTATAAGAATTATCAGAAGTCTGCCAATTGATATTTTCCCATTGGAAAAGTAAAAAGGAAAAGATAAATAAGAGGGTGTTTACTCAGTTGCCAGGTTAATGAGCAAGGAGTAAACATCCTCTTATTTTTGTGAAAAGCTTACTGTGAGTTGCGTGTTACCGTATGCAGTATGTTTCCTTTTTTATCGATCATTCGTAGCATCAGCGTCTTTTTATCCGCAGATATTACGGAGAAACCCGGTTCAGGACTGCAAAACACTGTTCCATCCGTGGGTTTTACCTTGCGGGCAAGGGAACCGGAGGAGTTGACGATGTAATCAATATTGCTTCCCGCCTTGCGGATATGCTGGAAGTTATGAATGTGCCCGCAGATATACATGTCTACTTTGTGCTTACGGAGTATCGGATCGAGTCGCTTCTGCATATCCAGGCGTTCGCTGTCGTCCTTCGGAGTTTCGGCGTAGATGGGGTGGTGTCCGGCTACGATAATCCAGTCTTCTTTGGCATTGGCCAGCACTGAATCAATCCAGGCGAGTTGTTTTTGCAAGTCTTGTTTGCAAGCGTCGGGATAGGTGGCGGAGTCATTGCGGTATTTGTCCATCATGGGGGCTGTGTCTATCCAGACGATACGGATAGTGATTCCTTTGTCCTCAAATGCTTTTGTATAGTAGCGGGCGGGCATGGTCCAGCGGCGGCTGATGTTGGTGTAGTCCATTACTGCTTGCGTGTTGCCGCGGTATTCGTGGTTGCCAAGTACGGGAAACCAGTCAATCATCAGTTCCGGGTGGGAGTAGATGAGTTCGTAGTTGGTCATCCACAGAGGGTCGTTCACGCTGCGCACGCCTTCAAAATGGTGGATGTCTCCGGTGGCGACTACGAACTCGGGACCGACTTCTTCGGCCATGGTTCCCATCAATTCGGCTATGGGCTTCTGGTCGTAATAACCGTTACGGCCCAGGTCGTTGGCAACGTAGAAGTTGAATTTCTTGTCGAAGATGGAATAATCCGTTATCTGTGCGGTTGCCCAGTTGCTGAGGAGGACAACTAAAAGGAGAAAGAATACTTTTTTCATTATTATATTGATTTGATTGTTATTAATTTGTTGGCGGAATTAATTAGCTTCCTTTCTGTTGCGGTTATGAACTGAAAAAGCAGAGTAGTGGTGCATATTGTTTACAAATGATGTGTCCTCCTATAATAGTCGTATATTGAACCTAATTCACTCGTATACTGAATGCCATTCAGTCGTATACTTAATAGGGTTCAGTCGTATACTGAATAGGGCATGGTTTAATGATATTGATAATCAGAATGTTATAAAAAGTTGTATTGCTATTGATAAATTCTGACAAATCTCTGCAATATATTGTGCAGTTACTTTATTAGAAGTTAATTTTCACACCTGCATTTACTTTCACTCCGTAATGTTCGCTCTGCATCGTCCGCTCCTTCGTTCCCTGATAGTAGCGCAAAGGCTGGTTCAGCAAATTGGTGGCTTCGGCATAGAACGTTGTTTTCAGTTTCTTTCCGAAAGTATAGCTGGCGTTGGCATCCATATAATTCACTGCATCGTAATAGCGGTCGTAGAACTTCTCCGCTCCCATCTCGTCGATAAATGCCGATGCATAGTTGTAAGAAAGGCGGAGGCTCACACCGGATTTCTCAAAGAAGAGCGAAGCATTGGCCGTGTGCTCCGGAGAACCCGGCAGGCGCAGGCCGCTTTCATTCTCACGTCCCTCGAAGTTGAAGTTATCCACGCGGGAGTAAGAGTAAGTGTATGTTCCGTAGAAGCCGATGCACTTCAAGGCCGGGGCTATGAAACTGAAGTCGCGCTGATAAGCTACCTCCACACCCAGCAGGTCGGCGTTGCCCGAGTTGCGCGGCTGGCTGAACTTGGTATACGTGGTTCCGTTGTAATTGTAGTTGCGCATAGTCTGGTCTACGATGAAATCATTGATTTTCTTGTAGAAGACACCGGCACTGACAAGACCGATGCTCTTGAAGTAATACTCACCGCTCAGGTCGAAGTTATAAGAAATGGTGGGTTTCAGGCCCGGATTACCCAAAGAGATGGAGTTGTCGCTACGCTTAATCGTAATATTCGGTGCCAAGGCCGCATACTTAGGTCGTGCAATTGTATTGGTGAACGAGGCACGCACCTTGAAGTCATCGTTTACATCATACTTCACAAGAACGGAAGGAAGCACATTCAGATAACTGTCCGACTCGTAGGCTGTGCGGGTGGTCTTGTCTTCGTCCGCATCATACTGGCTACCCGAATATTTCACATGTGTATTCTCCAGACGCAGACCCAGCATCAAGTCCCACTTCTCACCCAGTTTCTGGTCGAAACGCAGATAACCTGCCGCAACGGTTTCTTTGGCGTTGAAGTTGGTGGCAAGCTCTTCCTGCACCTGGTTCTTTTCAAACAGACTTGCATTGTTCAAGTCAAGTTCTCCCAGATATTCCTTGCTTATGAAGCTACCGGCTTTATATTGCTTGCCCGGCATGTATCCGTCCCGGTTCTGGTCTACGGCAGCCGCCAGACTGGCTTTGTCGAAACCGTCTTCATCCAGCGGGGTGTATTCGTAGAAGTCAATCTCTTTATCTTTAGTCTTATGCACCACCTTGGTTCCGAACCGCAGATGATTGCCGAACTTTCCTTTTGTGAGCGGCAAACTGAAATCGAGCTTGAACTTGAAGTCCTTCTCTTGAATATCTTCCTGTTGCTCCGTCACTTCTTTCAGACTGAAATCGTCGTTCAGATACATAGCCGAACCTTCTTGCGGGGTGAGCAACGGTTTGCGCTCATCGCTCAAATCCATTGTGAACTTCTGTTTCTTCAGTTGATAGTCGATGTAGCGTTCGTTGGGACGTTCTTCGCTGGCTTTGGCGTAGTTGACGCTCCACTTCGTGTCCAGTTTGCCGAAGAGGTGCTCGCCGTCGAGGGTGAAGTCCATTGTGCGCTGACGTTCCAGACGGGCGTTGCGGTTGTCGGGCGTGCCGCCTTTGGTCTGCACGCGCACGGCGCCTTTGTTGTTGATGGAGCAATATTCGTTGCCATTGTCGTCTTCTTCCAGGTTGATACCTTTCACGTTGAGGCGGTAACGGTTTTCCCAGTCGTTGCGGTTGTTGAAGATGCCTTTGAAAGTCAGCTTGTGGTTTTCGTTGATGTCCCAGTCCAGTGCGGCGGAGTAGCTTTGACGTTCGCGGGTGACGTAGTATTGGCGCACCTGATAGTCGGTGATGCAGAGTTCTCCGGTTTCTACATCCTTGTCCCATACAAATTCGATGTCATCCGAGCCGGAGGGGGAGTTCTGATAGGAAGCGGAAAGAATGAGTCCCAGTTTGTCGTTGAAGAAGCGGTCGCCATAGGTGAAACCCAGGTTCAATTGCGCTTTGTCACTAATCCAGTTGTAGCCCGTTCCGGCGGTGGCACTGATGAAGCGTTTATAAGGAGAGTTCTTCGTAATCAGATTGATGGAACCGCCGATGGCGTCGGCATCCATATCCGGGGTGACTACCTTGTTCACTTCGATGGTCTGTATCATATCTGCCGGGATGAGGTCCAGTTGCACGTTGCGCGTATCACCTTCGGCAGAAGGAACGCGGTTGCCGTTGATAGTGACGGAACTCATGTCGGCGGAGGTGCCGCGCACTTGTCCGAAGCGGGCTTCACCCTGGTCGTACTGTACGTTGATACCCGAAATGCGTTTCAGTGCATCACCTATGTTGGAGTCGGGGAACTTGCCTACCTGGTCGGCAGACACTACATTCTTGATGCCGAGGCTGTTCTTCTGCGAATTGACGGCGCGGCGCTGTCCCTGAAAGGCGCCGCCTACCACTACTTCCTGTAGTTCCACTCCTTCGTTCATCACTACGTCTTTCTCTAAAGTGCGTCCTTCGGGAATGGTTATTTTCAGCTCTACGGGCGAGTAACCCACATAACTAACTTTTACGGTATACGTCCCCGGTTCGAGGTTGGGGAAGGTGTAGAAGCCGTTGACGTCGCTCGTCACTCCGGCGTGCAGTTTCTCGATGTAAATGGAGGCACCCGGAAGGGTTTGTTTCGTGGCATCTATGATGCGGCCGCGTACGGTGCCCTGTTTCACTACGTTTACTTTCTCGTCGGCTTTTGCCGTGCTGCCGACTGTTAGAAATAAGAATAAGAGCGTGAATACTTTAACAATGTGTTTCATACCTGTTGTCATTCGTTGATTAATTTGCCGCAAAAGTAGAGACATAGCGTTTCATACGTTTTGCGGCAAATTTAAGAATCGGTAACAAATATGATACATTCCGGTTACAATCGGTAATGGAAATAATCCACATCTACGAAACCGGTCTCTCCCTTATCATTAAAACAATAAATGCCTACGCGGTCGCCCCGGTAATTTCCCCATACCAATTGATAAGGTTCGCCAAACGACAGGAAGCTATCCCCGTCCAGGCTATAATAATAGTGGGATTTACCATCTAACCCCCACTGCGTCCTAAGCCATACATATTGCGACCGGATGGGTATTCCTCTCGTTATGTTATCGTTTTTTCTATATTCCAGATAGCAGGTACCCTCTTCTTTTACTATGCCAATAGCCGAATGTTGTGAAGAGAAGTGGCAAAGCCCGTTCTTTTGTCCATCTTTCATATTGGAAATATCCATCTTTATCACGACCTCATTATCCTGCTTTCTGAAAGTCCTCTGCGTAAGTGTATTGCCGGCTTTCAGCAGTTTATCGGCCTCTAAGGGTCGGTAAGCTTTCAGACGTAACCAGCCCGGACGTTCGGTGAGTGAAAAGTATTCCTTTCTCGGCTGATAGTTCCACTGCCACTGCGGGGCAAGCCGTTCATCGTCGAAGTCATCACTACGCTTGATAGATAGTTTCTCAGTATATTTGAAAGGCATCTTTCCACTCCATTTCATTGCACCGATGTTCTGGGGCAGCACTTCACCCGGTATGGGCCAGCCATCTACCCACGTAACGGGTAGGAGACTGACAATTCGCCCGCTCCAGTCCCCTGTTCCATGATGGGTAAGAAAATACCAGTTATTGTCCTTTCCCAGGATAATACCTCCTTGATTCGGTTCCATAGCCTCACAACTGGGCAGTGCCAACTGTTTTTCTTCTTTATAGGGTCCTGTCAACTTCCTGGAACGCTTTGCCATGACGTAACGGCCCACTCCCGGCTTATGCTCACTGAAAATCAGATAATACCAACCGTTCACCTTAATCAATTTACTGGCTTCCCTGCCACTGCCCGAATTGATGAGTACCGCAGATTTCCGGTCGATGCTTTTCCCATCTTCAGCCATCTTAAAGAGATAGGTCTTATATCCGTCGGCAAAATGGGTGCCGACAAAGTAGGCTTTTCCGTTGTCGTCCCACATTGCAGTACAATCGTCCCAGCCTGCTTCGGCAAGAAGTGGTGTCAGTGGTTCCCACGGACCTTCGGGGTGAGCGGCGGAGGTCATGAAATACCCTTCGTTGGGTGTACCAAAAAACAGATAGAACCGTTGGTTGTGATACCTCAATGTTCCTGCCCATACCCCTTTGCCATAGCGGTTCATACGATCCCAATTCAATTCTGGTCCAATCTGAGTCAAATCATTGATGATGTTTCCGCAAAGTTCCCAGTTGACGAGGTCTTTGGAATGCAGTAAGGTCATTCCCGGAGAGAACTGGAAGGTGGAGGATATCGCATAATAGTCGTCACCCACACGAATGCAGTCGATATCGCTATAATCGGAGGGAATAATCGGGTTGAGGTAAGTACCGTCTTTTTGTTCCCCCCAACTGTGCCAGTCGCCCCATGCCCTGTCGCTTTGCGCAAATATGTCTCCACTGCCTAGCAAGGATAATAGAATTATCAGAGTGTATTTATTCATGTCTCAATATAAATTTGGTTAGTACACTTTAATTTCCCATAAACCCGGATTGCCTGTTACTATTTTAACTTTCAAATATCTGGCATCTCCTATTCCTGTAGCCACATGTGGTGAGCGTACAGCTTTTTCATTCTGTATATCACATACCTGCCATTGTTTCCCATCAGTCGATTTTTCCAGAATCCACGTATGCCCAAAAGCTGGGAGCGTAAAGAACATTTCACAACGATTCAGGCTCATTACTTTCCCAAAGTCAAGTGTCAGATTCGGTGTTTTATCATCACCAGATGCCACCCAACGGGTTCCGTTTGAACCATCAACCGCATTTTGAGGCAGATAGGTAAATGTGCGGGAGGCAACAACAACAGATCCTTCATTGGGTTTCGGATTGTTTTGGTCTGTTTCTACCTTCTTGGTAGATACTCTTTCTTCTTTGTGACTTGACGCCGATACTTTTGCATTCAGTGCCAGATTAACACGGTTATCCGGGACATTTTTGAGATATCCTACACCCTTGAAATCAGGTACAATGGTTTTAATAGTGCCATCAGGATTAAACTGCATCCGGTCAACAAACACTTGCCGGGTAGTACTTCCTTCGCCAAACTCCAGATAAGTAAAAAGATAACTATCCGAATCGACATCATAGAACACATTACCATGACCAGGTCCCCATACTCCATTTTCAAGAGACGAAGATATGAATACATCATTCCCTTTGGGAGCCTTGAAGCCGCTCAGAGGTCCTTCTTTGCTTATCATGTAGGCATTACGGTAATTCTCACCACCTCCTTGGGTATATATATAATAATAAATACCTTTTCTTTTAAAAAGTGTCGGTCCTTCAGAATAGGCTGTCCTTTTAGTTGGCATAGTGATAACTTCTCCAAGAATTTGAGAGAAATCACTATTCACCTCAGCAGCTTTTCTACGCCGCCAGTAAACATAGTTTCTTCCATCGTCATCGGTAAATGGTTCAACATCTATATCTGGGATGAATGGTTGACTGGCTTTCTTCCCATCCGGCAGATTCTCCCAAAACAAACCATCCCCATTTTGAAAACGGAAAGGTCCGTCGGGAGATTCTGACACTAATGTATATACTGGGCATGTTCCGTCCGGTGAAACAATAGTTGGAAACAGATAATAAAGATTTCCTTTTTTTATAGCTCGCCCCGGAGCCCAATACCTGTAATAACCACATTTCTTCATACCGTTTTTGTCAGTATATACATAAGGCTTATTCCAAGCAATCTCTTTCAAAATGGTTCCCTCAAAGCTCCAGTTTACAAAATCCTTTGATTTCCACACTACAGGAGGTCCCATTTCTTCAAGCCCTCGGTCGATGTCGGTTGTACCATATAGATAGTAGGTATCACCGAACTTTGAGATGGATGGGTCGGCTATATTATCCGGGATTATCGGATTAAAATTCTGTGCCATACATATGGAACTACAGAATAAGAAGATGGGTAATAATAACTTTGTTTTCATAATATTTCATGTTTTTCTAATGCATTCACTTCACCTTTATCCCTTCAATAAACTCGTTCGTGATACAATCTTTCAAATCTTTCATCCGCTTTCCATTAATCACTACATTATCTAAGGTTACGTTTTTCACTTTCCTATCCTTATCCAATCCTTGTATCAATGGAGGATTCTCGCCCACACCTGTATAATTGATGTTGCGGAAAGTTATTCCGTCGATACTGTTTCCAGGCTGTTTATCATATTTAGGGTTAAAATTGACTTTCACACAAAACAAGCGTCCTTCTTGAATACTTTCTACACGAATATCTTCAAACAGTACATTCCGTACATGATTCTTGTCGCCGCAAACCACTGCCATACAGCCTTGATAGGGCACATCATCCTCATCCTGTTCCAATATATCGATATTGCGGAAAACAAGATTCTCAATCACTTCTCCATTCGGAGAGTCAGGGTCGCCATGACCACCTATATTAATGGGATGTGCAATATCTGCCCACAGAGCGGAGTTCTTAACTGTGATATCACTCGAACCACCCCACCAGTTCCAACGATGGTTATAGAGAGCGATGCAGTCATCCGAATTGCGCATAAAGACATTATCAACCATCACTCTGCGGCAACACATCATATCAATCCCATCACTCCAACCTTTACAACTGAAAGATTTCAGATTCCGTATTGTGATGTCCGAAGAGCCACCGCCAAAAACGGTATAATGGTCGGGATTGACCACCGTAATACCATCCACCAACACATGCTTAGAGTCGGTAATTTCAATTCCCCGAATGGGGTGATTCAGGATTCCCCGTCCGATGATACGTACATTCTCGGCTTTATCTACCAGCAGCTTCGCTTGGACTACCGCTCCAGGCGCCAAGTAAACGGTGGTATTGCTTGGAATACGAATCTGATTGTTGGGTAAATCTTTGGGGCGATGTACACCGGGACCAAAATATATAACACCTTTTTCTTCCTGCACATATTTTTCCGTTTCCAACGGATTGGCAAAGAGATGCAAGTTATGTAATCGGTCGCCGTTGAACTCCACGGAGAGATATTGAGGTTTGTCAAGGGTGAAAAAAATGGTATTCTGTATTTGTTTATAAGCCACTTTATTATTCAACGGACGAATAGCGACCTCACGTACCGTTTCATTATTCTTTTTCACCATTACCTCTACTGGGCTGCCCATATCGAATTGTACCATCGAGGCATCCTGCACTTTGTCCATATCTACCTGTACATTGTACTCAAACAGGTCTTTCCATTCCCCACCCGGTACACGGACACGAACCGTATAATCATCATTATGCGGCATCCCCGTCGCCAATCCTTCAGGATAAGTTATCACTTGTGCCTGTACTCCCACGGCAAATGTCAATAACGCTGCTACTGACAATCTGAATATCTGTCTCATAAGCTTTATCATTTTATAATATTGATACGCTTGAAAGCTAAAAAGTACTCAATACATGAAGAATGTTTCAATAGTGAAATGGGCAAGGAATATTCATACCATGACAGGTAGCATCCATAGCTTGGTCATAGAATTTCATCTCTAATCGTAGCATATACTCCATACGATTCATTGTCTATCTCATACAAAGGATGTAGCAAATATTCTTTCCCATTATTACGTAAATGAAAGGTATGGTCGGCAGAGATACTTAAATTCTTGAGAATATCAGAATGACTTCCTTTCAAAATAAGTTCCGAAGTAGTTTCAAAAGCCAAGAGAGTAGGACCATAAAACAAAGCTATCACATTTTCATCATCAGGCATCGTCTTCAAATGAAAATCATAATGGAAAATCATTTTTACTCTATCATGATTCTTCCATTGGCGATGAATGCTGATGTAGGACATCGGTGAAACAGTTTCTTTCTGTAGTTCATCATTGATATATACATCAACCTTTTGTGCCCATGAAGGAATAAACAGGTTCAGCGTAAAGTCTGACTTCTTTTTAACTGATACTGTAAAATCAACAGTCGATGCATCAGGAAAATTTCCATCCTGTTCAATCGTTACATTCTTTTCCTTCCATTGCACGGCAGAAGGCACATAAAGATTCACCCATAAATAGGAATCATCGTGATAATAAATCCCGGAATTAAGTAAAGAGAAAGCTTCAATGCTTGAACCATTACAGCAACGAAAATCATTCTTTTTGAGAAAAGCTTTGTGACGCGGAGAACCTAAAGGTAAATGATAGACACAATCACCCGTATGTGCATTTTGCAAAGCTAATACCGCATTATAAAATGTGTTCATATAAGCGTCAGCATACTTTGGTTCCGCTGTCCAAGTGAAAAGCGTAGAAGTAAGTTTCTGGGTATTATGAGACACACATGATTCTGCAATCTCTTTCGTCATTGTATTACTAAGATGCCTAGGCGTTCCCCAATGCTCGGCCGAAAGAGATGTGAGAGTAACGACATTTGGACGAGGTCCACTGCTCGAACCATTGACATAGGCATGACTTTTCATCAACATATTCCAGAAGTTTAAAGTGGCATTCCGATATAATTCTTCTCCGGTAAGAGAGTAACGGCGAGCGAAACCATTTACTAATACTAAATGGGTATTGGCGTGCAAACCACTCAAGTTATCTTTGTTTTTGGAGAGAGGAATAGCAAACCAATCACGGTCAAATATTTTTGCTAAAGCTAAATGCTGCGGATTTCCAGATACTTCATACAATTTATAAAGGACTTCGTTCATCGCCCCTGCTTCGTTTGATGGATTGGCTCCTACACTGTATAGTACTTTTTCTATTGTGTCGGGAGAGAGCTTATCCATGCGTCGCTTTACGTAGTCAGCCATTCCAACTACTATCTGATAAGCTTGTTCATTTCCTGTACGAATGTAAGCATCCAATAAGCCTTGCATAATCTTATGATAAGTGTAATAAGGAGCCCAAACCCCTCCCAAAGTAGTCTCCAATTTATCGAAGTCGGCTTCGGGAAAAGCACTTAAGTAACCGTTCCCTAATGCTTGTTGGCATTTAAATAATTCTGCAACCATGTATTTCAGCCTTTTTGATAACAAGGTATCTTGACGGTTTTCGACCACACTAGCCAATGCAGAAAGATAATGCCCCACAAAGTGTCCTCTGAGCCCAATCTTGGGTGACTCCCAGCCTTCTAATGGTTTTGCGGAGGATGGCAAACCTGCGTTTACTCTGAAATTATGCAATAATCTATTTGGCTCCAAAGACTTCAGGTATTGCAAGTTTAAAGATGCACGTTGTTCAATCCATGAAGATTTTAATGTAACCTCAGAATTTAAGAAAGGGTGCACTTTCTCTATAGTACAAGAGGAGCGTTTTATCGCACAGCTTTGTGAATTGATTTGCAAGAAGTCATTCTGTTTGAGTGTAGAAGCAAAAAGAAGTGAATATCCTGCTAATAAAAAGACTGTTATCAATCTCATATTTTATGATTTTAAAAGAATAAGGCATCTAGCACAAAAGTTTGCTAGCATCAAATATTTTATTTATGGTTCTTTTCTTTAATCTGAAAATTGTTAGTTTCGCAATTCTTGTCCGACTTTATCAACGCACAATAACTTTATCTACAAAATTATTCGTTTTTACATTCATTTCTTGCAAAGAAGAAACCTTTTTTCCTCTAATTACAATATTTTCAAAAATAATATTCTGAACCCGATGAGTTTCATTTAGTCCTTCAAGAAGCGAAGGATTTTCTCTGGAACCATAATATGTAATATTACGGAAAGTAACGTCTTCAATACTATTACCGGGTTGTTTGTTATACTTTGGATTGAAACATACCTGAAGATTAAATAAACGACCTTCTTGAATATGTTCAACCCGTATGTCTTCAAACAAGACGTTTCGTACTCTATTCTTATCCGTACAACTTATAGTTATGCAACCTTGATACAAGATACCGTCTTCATCGTGCTCCAAAATATCAATATTCTTAAAAGTGATATCTTCAAGCAATTCACCGGTCATGGAATCGGGATCCCCATGTCCCCCTATATTTATTGGATGAGCAATGTCTGCCCAAAGAGTAGAATTGAATACTTTAATATCCTTTGTGTCTCCATAAAAGTTCCATCTATGTCCATAAACAGCAATACAATCATCGGAGTTGCGCATGAACACATTGTCTACAGATACATGCTTGCAACAAAAGAAATCAAGTCCATCTCCCCATCCCTGATAACTAAATGACTTAATATTGCGCAATGTGATTCCATCAGAAACGCCGCTACTTAATGTATTATAACGTGGATTTACTACCGTTAGGCCATCTACCAAAAGATTCTTTACATAATTTGCACTAACCCCATTAGAGGTTTCGAGCAACATGCCGTTTCCCAGAATTTTGACATTCTCTGTGCTATCACAATTGAGGCGTCCTTTTAAGACGGCTCCTCCTTCCAGATAAACAGTTGTATTGGAAGGTATGCGGAACTCTTTTGTTTGCGCGTCCGGTTCGTGATAGCCAGCTTCGAAATACATCACTTTGGGGTCTCTTTTATCAGGAACATCTTTAATAATAGCATTAGCAAACAAGTGCAAATTATGCAATCTGTCGCCATTGAATTCAATAGAGAGCTTTTGCGGCCTGTCTAATGTAAACAGCACAAAATTCCCATCTACTATCGGTTTTATATCTTTGGACAACGGACGAATGTCAATTGAGCGAACATCACCATTGTTCTTCTGTATCTGCACTTCTATTTTTCCAGTAAAATCAAACTGTACCATAGAAGCGTCCGAACGGGTGTCCATATCCACTTTAACGTTGTATTCATATAAATCAGTCCAATCTTGTGCCCCTACCTGACGCACACTTACTGTATAGTCATCGTTATGACGTGCATAGTACAATTGCTGTGGAACAGGGTAGGTAATAATCTGAGCATGTATTCCACCAGTTACAGCAAACAATAAGGCTATCAACCATTGCATTTTCATAAAACATTATTTTTATAAATAATAATACAAATTATATTCTTGATTTATAGGCGTCTAATTATCAGATGTAGCGAAATCACATGTAAAATTAGTCACATAGCTCAGGCGATCTGTGAGACCCGAAGAGTCACGCTTTCGTATCCGCTGTCCTTCTATGTAAAGTTCCTTTATGGTCAGGTTTATGATTCCTGAGAATGTTGCTGAGGGATTTGCTATCGGTTTTACAAAATAGAGATTTTGCATCACGAAGTTTTGTATCATTTGCTTGCCATCTACCATAGTTTGGATAAAGGCCCATTTATCTCCGGGTTTCCAAAACGAACAGTTTTTTATTTCGATTTTTTCATACAAAGGCCAGGAAGTAGAACTGTCGTAGTTCACGAATCGGATGTCTCCGCTACCATTCCTGCCGACTATAGCATGAAAATTATCAAAGTAGAAACCTTTTAGTAGCCTGCCGCAGGTATCGGCCCCAGGATTGCTTGTTTTGGTATTGATTCCTGCACGTATACAGTGGGCTAGCCGTGTCCATCCAATGGCATTGCTAACGCGGATGTTCTCTGTGTCGGAGTTACTCCAGTTCAGCCGCTCCTTGTTATAGACACCTGCCGCTGCGAATGTGTTGCGTATCTCCGCCGGATTCGCATCTGTATTCGTCAAATTTATGGATTTGTTCTCATTATAGGTACGCATCGGAAATTCGTTCGAAGGATTATAATGGCCTGTAGCAAATGCATCATCATTTCCCAGGGTAATGGAGCCATTGACTGTTACGTTCTTACCGCTCGAAAGATTGAGTCCGTCTATCCATCCATGATTGTAAGGCGAAAGCCCCTTAATATTGTTCAGGTCAACGTCTACAACATCATGTGTTTCCCAGTTCCATTGCTGGGAGTCGCGCATGTATGTGTCGTTGAATGTGATATTATTAGATTTTTTTACCACAACTCCCCCCTGATGCGGAGTGTTTTTGGCATCTTTTTTGTCGGTTGAGAAAGAGAGACAACCTTGTCCATCGTGCATACCGCGACCTGAAACTGTTATAAAGCTGGAGTATGCAATGTAAATTGCTGGTTCGATAGCCTCTCTACACTCTTTTTGACGGTTTATCATGAGTGCATTTTCGTCGGTATAGACGAAAAGTGGCTTTCCGCCGTTGTTGACGTCTCCGTTCCAGTTATGTATTTTAAGGCCCGACCATAGGTAGACCCCGGCAGGAATGTATAGTGTATTGAGTTCGGGCGTATTTTTTATTTTCTCCAAAGCCGCTTGTAGTGCATCGGAAAGGTCGTTTTTGTCTCTTGCTCTCAGGTTGGGGAACGCAACTACTTTGCTTGTATACGAGACGAACCGGCCGGCTTCGTGATTCCATGTTAAAAGTTTTCCGTCATTAAGGCTGGCGTCTGTAACACTGCCGGCAGGACGGCAAATCTGTCCGACTGAGTCCGTAATTGGATTTTCCCGCAGGTAGTTTTCTGAAAACGTTCTAAAATTAAGCACATTGGATGCAGGAAGCGAGGGCTTCGTCGTCGTATCTTCCAAAGGGTCGTTTATAAGCGTAAGTTGCGGATTACTCGTTGAGGCATCTTGTGGATCATCACCGTTGATGACCACTATGGCATACGGTAGATTCTTCGCCATCTCGAATGTGAGCGTTCTTCTATCAGCACTGATCGTAATAGCTTTTTGTGGATAAAAGCGCACTGGGTGGATGGTAACACTGTTGATTTCGTTGCCTCCCATGATATTGATCTCAATTTTAGGCGTCAAGGTGTTTGAGGCAAAGCGAGCAATATCCATATTATGCCCCTGATTTCCATTGACGGTGTTGTCATAACGGATAGCGGGTACACTAACATCTGCGATCTTCACACCAAATCGCGTAGATATAGCGTCATTTCTCACATGTGAAGGGTATGCCACTCCACCCGGTCCCGTGGCTGGTATGGTAAATGGTGTGTATACGTGAACAATGTTGTTTTGCGCATACAGAGGTAGCTCAGACAATAAACACAACATTACTGTTAGAATGTTGCAAAATAAAATTTTCCTATTCATAAAATTGTTTATAGATGAGTCTACTTTAAAAAGTGCATTTCAGCACTTTTTAAAGTAGACTCATAGATTATTTGATTTTTAAAACGAACGATATTTCATTTGGCTTCACTTCAGAAGGAAGATTAATAATCAGGCCTTCAGCTGTTCTTTTAAAAGATACTTTGGCATCGGTTCCCAAAAGGCTGACGTCTCTGATTGATTGTGGATAAAGAGGATTACCTGCCGCTAATGATTTAATAATTACTTTATCATTTTCGGGCCATGCCATTACATGAGCATACAGAACATCCCCCTTAGTTACGAAACGGATGTCTTCGGCAGTGTAAGGTTTGTTCTTCCCTTCGTTAAAGCCTTGCACCGTCAACGGGTTGGGTGATTCGGCAACAGGTCCTTCGCCAAAAACAGTCCACGGGCGGGTATCGAAAACTCCTTCTTTATTCTTATCCATCCAGTCGGCTATTCCGTTTAGTATGGCTTCCTCTTTGTCGTCGATGGTTCCGTCTCCCCGCATGGGCACACTTAGAAGCATATTACCATTTTTACTGATGATTTCTGTGAGCATGTGTATAACCGTTTTGGCGGATTTATATGCATTATTATCATACGTAGGCTTGTGGTAGTGCCAATGTCCCAAACACGTGCATGTTTGCCAGGGTTTTTCCTGTATCTGATCGGGCACGCCTCGCTCTACATCCCAAACGAGGCATTCTTTCTGATCGTCGGTAAGTACCTTGGCAAATACTACCACCTCGTTTTTACCTTTGTTTTCTTTCAGACTCTTGTTGTAAAAATGGGCTACAGTACGCAATCCGACATCGCTCACCGGCCACAGGGGCATTGTGGTGTCATCGTAATATATCATATCCGGATTGTATTTATTAATCATATCCACATTGCGGTCGAAGAAGTTCTGGAAATATTCTTCGGTGGGTACGGATGCTCCGTTTTTCCATGCCCACTGGCTGTGGATGCGATTGGTTTTTTCGCTTCCGTCGCTTAGTGGGTGGCTCTGTACATATAATTCCTGCGGGTCGTATCCTTCCCACCATTTGCCTTTACCGTCGGCTTGGGTTAGTTTCCCGTCATAAGGGATGCCTTTCATCGGGCCTTCTTTGTCGGAACGCTGAGCGGTTTCATACCAAGTCCATGCGTGTGCTGAGTGAATGCTTACCCCGAAGTACATTCCCTGTGTGCGTGCCGCTTTTTCCCATTTGCCCACAATATCTTGTTTGGGGCCCATATTTACAGAATTCCACTTATGGTATTTGCTGTCCCAAAGGTCGAAGTTGTCGTGATGGTTCCCCAGTGTGAAGAAATATTGGGCGCCTGCTCTTTTATAGAGGGCCATTAGTTTCTCGGGGTCCCATTTTTCGGCTTTCCAGGTGTTAATTACATCTTTGAATCCGAATTCTGACGGATGACCATAGTTTTCTACGTGCCATTTGTATTGCAGGCTTCCTTCATCGTACATTCCACGTGCGTACCAGTCGCCCTGCCCGGGTTGGCACTGTGGTCCCCAGTGTGCCCAAATGCCAAACTTTACGTTTCTGAACCAATCGGGCGCTTGCCCGTATTGCGCGAGTGATTCCCAGGTGGGTTCGTATTTCCCTTCCAGCATTTTTTCGTGGTTGGGGGTACAAGAGGTTAGTGTGACGCATACTAATATATATGCTAAGATAAGGGCTCTCATGATGGTTTATTATTAATTTTAAAAAGTGATTTCCTGATTATATCCGGCAGAAAGATGAATTTTTTTTCCTGCTAATACAACATTTACTTCAGAATCGGAAGAATAGTACCAGGTCCCGTTATTCTTATATATAGAAACGTAAGCGTTATTCGTTGCTTCGATTGTATAATTGCCTTTCTTTAATAAACTGCCGTTTCCTAAATAAAGCATTTCGATTTGTCCTTCCTTTTCTCGTATCAAACTAAAGTTTCCACTGAATGAAAGATTTCCTTTCAGATGATGTGGCTGGTTATCAATGGAATGTAAGAGGTAATCCTTTTTGCCATTTGTGGATGCAACTATTAATCCGATAAAATTATTCTCGGTATGGAGTGCTGTTACGCTTTCTACCGATTTTTTATTATTCTTTACCGGCTCGAAGATTCCGATAAATGGCTTCGTCCAAGCATTGCTGTTCTGCCGCACCACTAAGGTTGGTGTGAATGACGGCGGGGTGGAAACTTCACCTGGAGTCAAAGCTTTATTCAACGTGGTATAAGGTGCGTCTACCTGGTATATTTCACGGTTTTCGGCGCCTAACATCCACATACACATTGAAATCGGACTCTTATCATTCTTCCAATGAACCATAAAATCATCTTTATAAGATATTTTACGGGGATTCGCAAAATAATCGTATCCTTTGCTGTATGTAACGCCTAAATCTTCGACACTTGTTAATTTCAATTCTTTATTCGATTTGGTATATAAAGACAAAGAAGTGCCTAAATTATGGTACAGGTAATCATTGTTATCTAAATTTGAGCGGAAAAGATCTAAATAATAGCCTGTTTCGTCGGAAGTTCTAATGGTTGCAACCATTCTCCGCTTCTCGCCAGCAGTAACATCGGCAAAATTGATGTACGGATTTAATTCTTTGCTATTTGTATAGCTAAGAGAATCAACCATAGGCTCCATGGCGTTAATCTTGATTTCTCCTTCAGTGTATCCCGGCATAATTGTGTTGCTTCCCGTAGCCGATTGATGATAGGTGACATCTGCGCTCCAATAGGATTCATATCCCGCTGCATCAGGCGCCAGGGCATAACCAAATCCGTATAACTGCATTGCTAATCCGTTAGCACTTAGATGATATCCTTTTTTGCCACCGTAAAGCAGGGCCATCATCTTATTGTTGCCATTATAGTTCTTCATCGTTATCATCCGGTGATGTGCGGAATAAGACATTCGTTCTGTTTCTATATTTTCTACCTGAGGAATGGAACGAACGTAGGTACATAATCCGGTCCAATTTGATTTGGATCGGTTGTAGTTTCCTGAATTGATACCCATATTCAAGGCGGCGGCAATCTTTTTAATATTGTCTTCGTCTTTGGTTAAGGTATAATAGGTCAGCAAATTCTCAAACATCGTAAAATTGGCACTTCCTCCGCGGCTGTCGCCAAAAACAATCAGGTTACACTGTTCGTCAATCCACGGGAATACGGCCAAAGCGGCTTTTTGCATAACGGGATTATCTGCAATAATGTCTATCCCATTGCTTTTTAGCATTAAAGCGATATCAAGTAGCATGCTTACGGTTCCCAGGGCATATCCGGGAGACTCCGGCCAAAGCCCTGTCACAGGATCGTAAGATTTTAATATATCGGGTAATGCCTCGTGATACTTTGTAGTTTCAGTGGTGAAATAATGCAAATAATACTCACGTCCTTTGCCATCTTTGTAAGCATCGTTACTTTCAAGTACAAGTATGGGGCGAAGCATCATGTTCCAACCATTCACATTCCAATTGCCGTTACGCCCACCCCGAACAAATCCAATATCAATGAAGCGTTTTAAAACGATACTTGTTATTTCTTGCAGGGATTTTCCTGTTTCCTGTAGGTGTGGATCTGGGTTGTTTTTTAGATATTCATACGCGAAATCATAAATTTGCGCAACATAAGGAGCCATGTCATCGTGTATTTGCTCGTAGTCATAGTAGCCGCAGATACCGCCGGGTTCCCATCCACCGGGTCCTCCGGTAGAACAATCCGGATCTAATATCGGATTCATATAATAAACACCCTTTAGCCAGGTGTAAAATATATCAGCTGCAAACTTTCCATATTTTTCTTTTCCCGTAATCCAATAAAGAAAGGATGCTTCTTCAGCTAAGGCTAAGATGTCAATATTATTATATCTGATCATGTGTCCGGATTCTTTGTAAGGAATAAGAACGGGAGGGAGTTCCGGATTTGTTTTAGTAATCCCCCACATATCGCCGGTTTCATTGTAAGGAATCCGATCTTCCAATGGAACATTTACATATTTATTCCATGTTCGCATTCCGGGCATTCTGAGAGTTGGAACAGGAGCATTTCCTTCTCCTCTATCCCAGTTTTGCTTTTTCAAATAACACTGAGTATAATGTTCTCCATCTTTCCAGTACATCGCCAAACGAGAGATTATCCATTCAGGATCGTTTGTATGCCGGTCTGCGTATACATCTATTTTGATTCTTATGTTTTCGTAAGCATCCTTGGCCCATTGCTCTTCTTTTATCTTTTGGATTACTTCTTTTTTATCGAAGTTGTAGGTTCTCAGTGATTGTCCCTTTACAGTAGAGCTAAACAGGCATAACAATATAACTATTACAATACTATTCTTCATATTTACAGTATATATTTAAAGGATAAAAATATCTACGATAATAAAATATTACCGTAGATATTATTAGCTTGGCCAATAGCAAGATTTGCTACTTTATAAAATCTTCAATTACTATTGTAAATATAGCTTTTTTCCCATTGGCGGCAGTTACCTGATATTTATATTCTTTACCTATTTCAAATGATCCCGGAAGCCCTAAGGTTGGAGCACCATCCACTGGGGCAATCTTTGCTGCCGCACTAATTACGGAAAGCAGATATAAATTGCTGATTGAAACAGTATTTCTCACTTCAGCATTAAACGCATTGAACGACGTTGATGTACTGGCCGCCGGAACAGTTATTTTAAAGCGAATTTCATTATTCTCATCGGGAGTACCTTTGCTCAATGTCATTTGTTGACGACATAATTGATCGTATCCATTATTGTTTTTTGCTATCCATCTATGTTCCATGGTGATGGAGGAAATAGCGCACAAATCAGAGTTTTCTATATCATCTAACCCATGTTCAAGGCAGGATGTAAATACAAACAGGCTACCTAATATCAAAAGGAATATATTCTTTTTCATGTCTATATTTTTATTGGTAATAATTAGTATCTAGGGTTTTGGGGTGCATAATTGGGATTTGCATCAATATATTTTTTGGCAATTGGAAACAAATACCGGTATCTGTTAAATACAAAGTTATTGGTCGATGAGTTTAAAAGTAAATCAACATACTCATAGGATTTTCCATCGGCAGCAATTTCCAGTTGCTTCATAAGACCAAAATTCATCTGGTCAATAATTTCCGCGTTTTTCTTATGAATACCATAGCGCAAAAGTGTATAATAACGATCATTTTCCAACATTAACTCTGCGTTGCGCTCATCCACATATATCTTCCATAATTCGTCACCGTTTTCACTGAGTAAAGCAGGTAATTGTCCGTTATTGGTACGTGTTTTATTGATATATATACGGGCGTTAGTCCAATCTTCTTTCAACATATAAGCCTCTGCTGCATTCAGATAAGCTTTCGACAAACGCAAACAATTACGGTGGAAACCGGAGTAGTCTTGCTGAGTCCAGGCTTTGGTTTGCGGAACCGGTTTGATAAACAGATATCCGGTTATCGCACCATAGCCATTCAATGTCTTGAAAGATAAAGGATGCATATTTCCCCCACGGCGTACATCAAATTGGTTGCCAAAATAAGTGCTTCCGTCATAAGCGACTGTTCCATAAAAGCGGTTATCCCGATTTGCATACATTAATTCTGAAATATCAGTTACTCCATCGGCAGCAGCTGCCGCGTTCAGGGCATATACTCCATCGGTCACCGTAACATATTTTTCAAACAACTGCGACTCTTGCCAGCGACGAGCTTTACCATCTAAATCTTTAATGTAAAACGACTCTTCTACCGTTTTAGGATTAGGGGCGATGGTTTGCCATCCATCAATTAGGGTATATCCCAGATAAGGTTTATTGTTATAAGAAACTTTAACCTCATCAGTAAGTAAATCGTCGTAAAACGTAGGTAAGTAGCAGTTGATTTCCACCATCTTGTCATTTCTAAGCTGGTATAATCCGGGCGGTGTGAATTGAGCCAAAATAGTTTCGGAAGGATTTCCGGCAACGTATGCAAGATCGTTAAACTGTTTTTTCCAATCAGCGGCAGTTTCTAATTTATAAATGCCAAGTGCATCCAGATTTTCTACTGCCTTTATGGCTGCATCATAATAAGGCTTGAGGTCAATAGTCGGTTGTATATTGTTTATCATTGCATATTTAATGAATGCGGCCGCATTAATATTAGCCTCCGAAAGTAAGGCGTAGGCTGCCCCTTTATTAGGTCTTCCGGAGGGAGATGTCTTATTTAGTAAATCAGCAGCTTTTTCCAATAATCCAATTCCATAATCAAAGGTCTCTTTAGCGGATGCGCGTGGTAAATCCAATTCATCATCGGGAGTCAGTGTTTTATCAATAATCGGATATCCGCCAAATGCTTTCGCTCTGGTAATATAGTTCAATCCTTTGGCGAAATAGGCTTGTCCCAACATATCTCTTTCAATTTCTTCACCAAAACCACACCCTGCGGTTAAATGATCTATGGCAATGTTGCAACGCCTTATATCTATATAATTGTCAAAAAGGCCAATATCGGTATTTTCATTCCAATTGGAATCATCTTTGGATGCTGCTGCACCTCTGTTCCAATTGCTATAGCAATTGTCTGATGTAATATCTGTACCGGGGGTTAATGGACCGGCATAGAGCGAAAACCAGGTTTCATTACCGTAGTCATTACGTCCAGTCATATACCATATTCTATTCAGGTAAGCTTGTGCCAGCTTAGGATCACTCCAAACAGTTTCCTCTGTTCTTAAATCAAGAGGAGATTTATCCAGTATATCTTCGCATGAAGTCAACATGTTTATGGCTACTGCAACCATACAAATCAAATATATATTTTTCATATCTGTTTTTTTTAAAATCCTAAATTTATCACTAATGAGTATGTTCTTGTTACCGGATATGCCTGAGCACTTGCGTCTTCTACAGCTCCGGTTTCCGGGTCACCATATTTCATTGACGGACATATTGTGAACAGATTTGTTCCGGTTAAGCCAATTCTGGCTGTACCTACCCATCCGATTTTTTTGAGAAGATCTTGCTTCAAATTGTAGGATATGCTTAGATTTTTCAAGCGGGCATACGTTCTGTTCACACGCCAGAAATCCGAATTAGCTCTGTTCAATTCTCCGTTCCATGCTCCATAGCTATTATCCGCACGCGGATATTTTGCATCTACATTGCCCGGGTGATAAAAATCCAACTGATCTTTATAATAGATTCTGCCCCACCCGGTTCCTCTGACACTAGCGTTTATTAAGCCGTATTGAGGACCTGATCCTTGAAATAATCCTTCTACAGACCATGCTTTCCATTCTAAACTGAAAGGTATTCCCCACTGCATGATTGATTTACGGGATTTATTGTCGTAAACCATATCTTCTTCATTAATAACACCATCACCGTTTACATCAACAAAACGCATATCACCCGCCATCATAGCGTTTCCTCTATCTTGAATCGCTGCGTTTAACAACTCGTCGGAGTTTCTGAACAGGCCTTCATTAAGATAGACCAGACCTCCCTGTCCAATAGTGACATGAGTTTTTCGTTTATTGGGATTACCTAATGCTACGGCATTATCCTCTGCTTCATTTTTTTCCCATAATTCATCATAGAAAGTAAGGTTTGCACCTACGCTATAAGTGACATTTCCGATACGATCTTTCCAATTTAGGAAAAACTCTGCGCCGGCACGCCGAAAAGCATCATCTGATTTAATCTTTGGAAGACCATAAATATAGGTGTTCCCATTTCTGCCTATATGATTTCCTAAAGTAGAGCTAAACCGTTCGACTGGACTAATTAAATATCCTTTTGTACGACGGAAGAAATAATCAACGCTACCTGTAAGATGGTTATTAAAGAAACCGAAATCTACACCAATATTCCACGTTGTGGTTGTATACCAGCTTAAATCTTTACTGGTTAACGCTGCCGGTGTAACTCCCGGTACAATTGCTCCACCAATGTAAGTTGCATTCTGGTCTACTCCCCAATTGGAAAGGTAATCAAAACGGGAAGAGGTTTCACCGATTTGCCCGATAGAGCCACGTAATTTAAACATATCCATCTTGATGGCAGATTTTATACCATTCATAAAGTTCTCGTTCGAAACCATGTACCCCAATGCTACAGATGGGAAGAATCCCCAACGGTCACCTTTTGCAAATCCGTCGTTGCCATCGTAACGAAAACTGGCGCTAAGTAGATATTTTTCGGCATAGTCATAGCTCAAAGTTCCAACATAACCCAAGCGACCTCCTTCAGAAGCACCTCCGGCATTAGTCTGTCCGTCGGTAGGCCCGGCGAAAAGTTGGTCTATATTATCGAAATAGTTAATACGTTTGGCAGAAATATCTTCCGAATAGTTTTCGCGTTGATTGTAAAATAATCCAAGCGACAAATTATGTTCCGCGAATTTCTGATCGTATTGAAGACCGGCATTGAATTCGTATACCCAGTTATATGCTTTTTTCATATTCAAAATAGGCGAGCCTATTTCTACTGTAGTACCGTCCTCATTATAAGTTGGAACATTGTTTGTCCATTCTTTTCTATTTGTGCTACCTAATGCATAATTTCCCCAGAACACTCCTTTCAGGCCTTTTATCCATTTTATATCCCATTCTAAATTTAACCGGGCATCTGTACCGAAATTGAAATCTTTAGTATATCCACCGTTGGTATCTGCATAGGTTGCCATGGGGCTGTTTGGAGCGTATGTTCCATTCGAATTATAAGTCTTTTGCAACGGGCTTAAGCTTATTATTCCTCCAAAAACGTCTCCTCCAAAAGACTTATTGTCAACTAAATAAGGACGTAAATCGACTCCCAGCTTCACACCTGCATTCCTGAAATGGTGGTTCAGATTTATTCCCAGACTATAAGTCTTGTAATCTTTCGGATTATATTTTCCTACAACTTTCTTTTGTAGGGTTCCTTGATCGTACACCATGAATGAGACACGATATTGAGTGTCCTTAGAACCTCCATTGAGGTTTAAAGTATGGCGTTGCGATAATACACCTTTCTTTATTAGCTTATCCCACCAATCTGTATTGGGATAATCAGCGGAGGTTCCGTTTTTAATCAAAGCTAATACTTCATCTGAATAAAGTTTGGCAGATCCCATATAATCACTGATGGCGTTTTGCATCTCGGCAAGTTCCAGTGAATTATACTTTTCCCGGATTGACGTAGGTACATTATATTGACCGTCAAAAGTATATCCGATTCTCATTTTACCCTCACGACCCTTTTTAGTAGTCACAACGATTATACCGTTTGCTGCTGAAGCTCCATAAACAGCACTCGAAGCGGCATCTTTCATTATTGACATGGATTCGATGTCCTGAGATGACAAACGCAGGAATGCTCCCTTGTCCCGAACTATCCCATCAATAACATACATTGGATCTCCACCGCCACGAATAGATATGGAAGGTGTTGCATCGGGTCCTCCACCCTTATTGGTAACAATTACACCTGGTACGCGTCCTTGCAGAGCATTTCCCAAATCCTTGTAACCACTCATCTGTTCAATTTGTTTCATATCAACGTTTGTAACAGAGGCAACTACTTTGCGTTTAACTGTAGAAGTATAGGCCATTACTACAACTTCATCAAGTAGTTCCGAATCTTCTTGTAAAGTTATAGATACACTGCCCTTCCCGTTTAAATGAACTTCTTGTGTCTTATACCCTATATATGAAACCACCAATGTAGCATTAGAGGCCGCATTTACTACGAAGTTTCCATTGATATCAGAAATAACACCGGTATTAGTTCCTTTCACCTGAATACTTGCACCAATTACCGGTTCGCCATTAGTATCTGTGATTTGGCCTTTCACTGTTCCCGATTGCATCATAATCTGTACTCCGCTGGTATCAGCGAGTACACGCTGTGGACTACCTGCCAGCATTGCAGAAGCCATCACAGTTGAGAACAAAATCCATTTCGAGGAAAATTTTAGAAATTCATTCTTCATAATTCATAAATTTAGAAATTAACACTATTATAATATTGATATTATGTAAATTCAGATACACTGTTGCATATATTCACGAATTTCTTTACGGCTGATAAACAAATGATTCTCGACTGTACGGTGAGAGAGGTTTAGATCTGCAGCGATGTCTGCTGTAGATTGATCTTCAAAACGATGCAGCGTATAAATTTTCTGACGTTGAAGTGGCAACTTTCTTAATTTACTAATTTCGTGTGCCAGCAAATCATTAGCTATGATTCCACTTTCAGTTTCATTATTACTATATTCAGCAACATCATACATATAAGAAGTCATTTCCTGTTTCCTGTAGTAGCTACGCAAATAATCGGTTACCAGATTACGAGCTATGGTAAATATGAAGTACTTCACCGTGTCACGGCGTAACATCTGATTATATTCCATCAAACGAAGAAATACATCTTGTAATAAGTCTTTGGATTCCTCTTTACTATTTATTTTGTGGTAGATATATAAGTAGACCGAATGATGATAGTCGGTATAATATTCTGCTATCAATTCAGTGGTTGTCATCGAAGTATTTTTCATGTTTCAGACCTTGGTTAATGGTTTTACATTTACTTAACGATAGCAAATATAGGAAGTAAAAACTAAAAAGTATTATTTTGTATGGCTAACAAATCTCATCTAATTTACTTAGATTAAAAATAAGATAAGTTATTGTTTATTAGATGTTTAAGAACGTATAGCTCATAGTATCATATAATAATTTGAGACTCTAAAGAAAAAAATAGAATCTACTTTCTCTCGAAAATATAAATCTCATCATTCAACATAAGGAGTTCAAAAAAATGAATGTGTCAGAATCGAGCATAACAGTTGATATCTGACACATTCTTTATCTTTAGAATTTACACTTAACTTCTTCGCCCGAATATCGAATCACTTTGCTTTTGCTTGATTTCTGTTCGTTAGGAGTGTGCAAGACAATTCGCATTGAGCGTATTTTATCCATAGCATCAAATTTACCTGTTCTTTTTCCGAGCGTCAGAACTTTCTTTTTGTCATTCCATGTTAGCTTAATCGTCGTGAATGCTCCCTGTTCATAATTGTAGCTATCGCCTTCATCTTCATATAAAGTAAAATCGGTATCCTTACCAGGATAAACAATTATTTCAAGTTCTTTACCTGGCAATTCTCCAGTGTGTTGTATTACAGGACCCATGGGGATAATGGAACCTTGGCGCACAAATAAGGGTATCCGGTCTATAGGTGCATCGGCTTTAATCACTTGCCCACCCTCATAAGCTTTGCCGGTGTAGAAATCATACCATGTTGTCTTTTCCGGCAAATATACGTTTCGCTTCTTTTCTTTTTCTTCAGGAATAGCAGCCCCATTGTCATAATACATTGGAGTAACTACCGGACATACCAAAAAAGCGGGACCAAACATAAATTGGTCTTTAATATCCCATACTTTCGAATCATCGGCAAAATCAAATGCGAGTAGACGGCTGATGGTATAATTGTTTTGGCTAATCTCTCCTGCCAAAGAATAAATATAAGGTAGTAAACGATAACGTAAATGGATTGTTTTCAGCAGGCTATCATAAAATGGCTCACCAGGTTTTCCGAAGTTCCATATCTCTCGTGGTGTATCTGTACCATGGCTACGGAAAAGTGGAAGGAAAGCACCATACTGAAACATTCGGGTATAAAATTCACGGTAGCCAGGATCCTCTACTCCCTGATTATAATTTCCGTTCCAAAACCATTGTGATTTCCTTTGGGTGAAAAAAGCTCCTATATCTACCGTCCAATAGGGACATCCAGTTGCCATAAAGTTTAATCCTGCCGGAATCTGTTGAGCAAACGATGCCCATGAAGCATGTGTGTCACCATTCCACGTTATTGTGGAATAACGCTGTTGTCCTGCATAAGAGGAGCGCGTCAAGTTGACCACACGTTTCCGGTCACTTGTCTCGCGTTGTTTTTCATAGATACCTTTGGAATGATAGAGCGAGAATAGACAGCTTCGTTCAGCTCCCAGTACATCACTCAATAATTTCAGATTACCTTTCCAACGCTCTTCATGGCTATGCTGACTGTAATCTTGAGGCATATTTTGCCAATCAGCATCTAATGGTTCCGAACAGTCGCACCACCATGCGTCGAACCCATTTTTAAAAAATTCATTATTAACATATTCCCAGTAAAGATTACGGGCCAACGGATTGAAAGCATCATAAACAGAACGTTCAAGCATCAAGCCTTTTGTTATAAAGTCTTTTGTTTGCGGACTATTTGTTGGATTAGGCCAGATTGATACCATTAGCTTAGCGTTCAAAGCATGGATGGAGTCTGCCAGATTTGCGGGACTGGGATAATAGTTACGATCCATCTTCATATAACCCCAACTTCCTTTAGGCCAATAGTTCCAGTCTTGCACAATAACATCGAGCGGTACCTGGCACTGACGATATTTAGTTACCACATCAATGATTTCTTGAGAACTTTTATACCGTTCTTTCGACTGAATGTATCCAAAGATATAGCGGGGCATCATTGGGCACTGACCTGTCAATAAACGATATTGTCCTATTACTTTATCCAATGTACACCCTTTCATGAAATAGTAATCAATCTGCTTGGCAGCCTCTAATTCTATAAAGCTATTTTTATTTTTATCTTTAAACAACATACCACATCCGGCATCAAATAACAAGCCATATCCGGCTGTAGAGTTTAGCACCGGAACCATAGCCTTTAAATTGTGTTGACATAGATGAAGCTCTTTTCCACGCAGATTCAAGTAATCTTCTACATGTGACCCTAACCCATAGATGGCTTCCTTTTCCGACCATCGAAAATGATTACGGTATTTCCAACTATATCCGATAGTGTCACGACGAAGTACTTCTTTGACTTCTTTTTCTCCGTCGGCTGTTTTTACAATTTGCTTACTATCATCATTATAGATAACATTTTCCGTATATATCCGTTCACCTTCACGCGGATTAATCTCTTTTTCTGCAAGCAGCAAGCGGTTGCTTTGTACATCTTTATACTTAATGGCATAATTTCGCAAATCAACCTGTACAATCAAACTGTCCGATAATAGAGACAAATCATTTCCATTCTGTATAACCTGAAAAGGTACTTTTTTCACCGTACGAGGTACACATACGATGGTGCCATTACCCAGAAATTCTTTTTCTTTTGTATATTGCACACGTACAATGTCCGATGAAACAAATTCAACTCGCAGTTTACCTTGCTCTGTCTGGAAATTAACTCCATTCTGCAAGATCGTAAATCGTTCATCACCCTTATTCCGGGCATTTACGGTAAAAAACATCAAGCACAAAAGGCTTACTACAGAAAATCCCCTTAACAGCCATTGATGTTTATCAACTGGCTTCAATAGAAAACATACATTCATATAATTCTTAAATTATTTAATGAAAAACATATATTATATAATAGTACGACAATGCTATACAATGCACCTAAGTAGAAGCCTAATTTAACCAATAGTAGTTTAATGTATCATTTATGTACCTATTCATTAGGAGCAATGCCAGTGACTTTCTTGAATTAGAATTAGTATAATTTTTTATCAAAAGTTCCAACTACTCCACTAAATGCTTGCACTCATCAGCATCATAGGTGTAGAAATTCTTGTCTATGGATTGGCATGAGGCTCGCAGAACCAAGGTGAAAATAAAATGAATGTATTTTTTGTAGTATTCTTTCTATTATAATTATAGACTTTATTGTATCACAACCACAAATCCGCCACGTGGTAAACATCCTATTTCTAAATCGGTCTGTCCATCCGACAGGGGAATATTTTCTTCAATAGCAAAATTTCTGTCATCGGTGCCGTCTTTGAATAAAGACATTTTCTTGCCATGTGTAGGAATGTTTTCCAAAGACGCACGAAGCGTTTTTGGCTCATTGGTACCATTGATACCCGCAATATACCATATATCGCCTTTTCGCCGTGCTATAACAACTTCTACTCCGGGATAACCAGCCAAAAGTTTCGTATCATCCCAAGTAGTAGGTAACTCAGACAAAAGATGTTTTACAGCTTCCGGCAAATTATCATACACCGAAGGTCTGTCGGGCATATGCTGCAAAGCCGATTCAAAAATCACGGGTAACGCAAGCTCATGCCCATGCGATGTGATATGCGGATGCTGTGAATCGGAAAAAGTTCCTGGAGTGTAATCCATCGGTCCTATCACATTTCTTGTGAAAGGCAGTGTGGCATTATGTTCAGCAGCCCGATTGGTCAGTATTGCATTATTATTATACCACTCGGCACCGTACACCCCCTCCACCGACATCATATGAGGATATGTGCGTTGCCAGCCGCGTGGGATGGTGGCACCATGAAAATTAAGTATCAGTTTATATTTCACCGCATCCTCCAACAAATCCATATAATAGTTCATGGTGGCAACACTATCGCCCGCAAAGAAGTCTACCTTAATGCCTACAACTCCCATGTCATTCAGCTGTTTATATTCTTTCTCCCGGTCCTCTTTTCTATTCAGTCGATATAAGGGGCCGGGACCAAGCCAGCTTGTGCTCGAATTGTACCATAACAACGGTTTAATGCCCTGTTGCAAAGCATACTTCACTGCATCCTGCAGGTTACCTCCATTTTCCATTTCATCCCATTCCCAGTCTATCAGGTTATAAGGCCACTTCATGCGGACAGCCAGGTCGATGTATTCTTTCACCCTTTGATAATCTTTGGAACCGTGATTGTATGCCCAGTATATCCACGATACCATACCGGGGTTTATCCATTCCGTATCCTCCACTTTGGAAGGGTCGGAGACATCGGTCACCAATGTAGACTCCACCACATCGGACAAATCTCCTATGATAAGCAACCGCCAGGGAGACTCCCATGAACCATCACTAATCGGTTGTTTATCGGCCAGTTGAACCTGATAACTATCGCGTTGATTTCTATTATACAAAAGAGAACCGCAATGTCCGCGCCTGATATTTGCTTCTGTTATCAGTACAAACACTGAGTCCTGCGGTTCTATGAGTGCGGGATAACCCCAGAGATCAACTTCCGGACGGTCGGCAAGTTTTCCATCTGTCGATAGGGGAAAGAACTTTTCGTACCCCAGATCATATTCTTGCATCCATCTTTTGGCACCTTTCGGAACAGCATATGCGGTATATTCGTGAGTTATATACTCTTTATCAGTAATGGCATTTATTCCGTACTTCAAAGCAACACCATCATTATAGACCCTGAATGTAACTTCTAATGTCTGTCCCATTTCATTTTCAAAAGAATAGATGCGCTCGGAAGCTTCGTTTACACAATGACTACGTTTGCCCGTTATCATTCTGTAATCATCGGTCACATGTTTCACAGTGGAAACAGATTTTAATTTCAGGTTTCTGGCCAACTTCTGTGCATCTGTTTCCAACCCCAATTTTGATTGGGAAAGAATACGTCTACCTTCATAATCCACTGAGAAGCCAATCTCACCATAGGCATTTTCTTCTGCAAGTTCCATTGTGAGCTTCAGGTCACCGTTAGGAGAAACAACGTCAAATGTTTCCGTATGACACGAGCTGACTATAAAGGTAATCAGAATCACCCATGCATTTTTAAGTAAATTCATAATTTCCCCTTTTTTGTTATTGATTACTATATTGTTAATTATTTCTGCTAGGCTTGTTCCTATCGGTAATGGAAATAATCCACATCTACGAAACCGGTCTCTCCCTTATCATTAAAACAATAAATGCCTACGCGGTCGCCCCGGTAATTTCCCCATACCAATTGATAAGGTTCGCCAAACGACAGGAAGCTATCCCCGTCCAGGCTATAATAATAGTGGGATTTACCATCTAACCCCCACTGCGTCCTAAGCCATACATATTGCGACCGGATGGGTATTCCTCTCGTTATGTTATCGTTTTTTCTATATTCCAGATAGCAGGTACCCTCTTCTTTTACTATGCCAATAGCCGAATGTTGTGAAGAGAAGTGGCAAAGCCCGTTCTTTTGTCCATCTTTCATATTGGAAATATCCATCTTTATCACGACCTCATTATCCTGCTTTCTGAAAGTCCTCTGCGTAAGTGTATTGCCGGCTTTCAGCAGTTTATCGGCCTCTAAGGGTCGGTAAGCTTTCAGACGTAACCAGCCCGGACGTTCGGTGAGTGAAAAGTATTCCTTTCTCGGCTGATAGTTCCACTGCCACTGCGGGGCAAGCCGTTCATCGTCGAAGTCATCACTACGCTTGATAGATAGTTTCTCAGTATATTTGAAAGGCATCTTTCCACTCCATTTCATTGCACCGATGTTCTGGGGCAGCACTTCACCCGGTATGGGCCAGCCATCTACCCACGTAACGGGTAGGAGACTGACAATTCGCCCGCTCCAGTCCCCTGTTCCATGATGGGTAAGAAAATACCAGTTATTGTCCTTTCCCAGGATAATACCTCCTTGATTCGGTTCCATAGCCTCACAACTGGGCAGTGCCAACTGTTTTTCTTCTTTATAGGGTCCTGTCAACTTCCTGGAACGCTTTGCCATGACGTAACGGCCCACTCCCGGCTTATGCTCACTGAAAATCAGATAATACCAACCGTTCACCTTAATCAATTTACTGGCTTCCCTGCCACTGCCCGAATTGATGAGTACCGCAGATTTCCGGTCGATGCTTTTCCCATCTTCAGCCATCTTAAAGAGATAGGTCTTATATCCGTCGGCAAAATGGGTGCCGACAAAGTAGGCTTTTCCGTTGTCGTCCCACATTGCAGTACAATCGTCCCAGCCTGCTTCGGCAAGAAGTGGTGTCAGTGGTTCCCACGGACCTTCGGGGTGAGCGGCAGAGGTCATGAAGTACCCTTCGTCGGGTGTACCGAAGAATAAGTAGAAACGCCCGTTATGATGGCGGAGGGTTCCGGCCCACACGCCACGGCCATAGCGGTCCATGCGGGTCCAGTTCAGGGATTCACTTATTTGGGTCAGGTCATTTATAATATTGCTGCATATTTCCCAATTTACCAGGTCTTTGGAATGTAGCAGCGTCATTCCCGGAGAGAACTGGAAGGTGGAGGATATCGCATAATAGTCTTCACCAACCCGGATACAATCAATATCGCTATAGTCTGACGGAATGATGGGGTTCAGGTAGGTACCGTCTTCCTGGTCGCCCCAGTTTTTCCAGTTCCCCCATTCGGTTTGTTGCTGCCCCATCAGGCAGCAGCTAAAATATACGCACAAGATTAGTGCTAATAGGTGTTTCATAATAATTTCTTATTAGTAAATATTCCATTCCCAAATTCCTTTCACTCCCTCTGATATCTTTATCCTGAGATACCGGTATTTCTTGTCCGGTGCATCCGTATGTGGTGACTGTATTCTTATATCTTCATGTCCTCCACAAACTTCCCATATCTTTCCATCATTCGAACCTTCAAGCAGATAGGCATGTCCGGCTGTGGGACGCACAAAGTAGACTTCACTGCGGCGCACCTTCCTGGCTGTTCCCAAATCTGCAACAATCCAGCTTTCATTATCCCTATCAGCCGCCATCCATCGCGAGCCATTAGCCCCGTCTGCTGCAAAAGCGGGAACAAAATATTCTGTTCGGCGGCACAAAGTATCCTTCATCGGTTTGATGTGTAAAGACTCTGCTGTGCTGGACGCATAAATGGTGTCTATCTTTATTTTCTTCTCCCGCTTTACCTTCCGCAAGGCGCCCACTCCTTCCAGAGTAAGTTCGACAGACCGGATAGTGCCGTCTTCATTAAATTCCAATCGGTTTACATAAGTTTGCCGGTTTGTACTACGTCGTCCAAACTCCAGATAAGCGAAATAATAATCATCCGTTCCTTCCGGATTGAATACACAACCATGTCCCGGGCCGAAGACCCCCTTCTTATAATCAGTCGTGGAAATGATATCCTGCTTGGGAAATTCAAACGGCCCCATTGGAGAAACTTTGCTCATCACATAGGCGTACTGATACTTTTCGTCCCCTCCAATGGTGTATAAATAATAGTATATTCCTTTTCTTTTAAAGAAAATGGGTCCTTCGGAATATTCTTTGTGGGGAGTGGAGATCATTTGAATGTCTGAATCCACCGTTATCATATCTTTATTAAGTTTAGCCACATGCCTGCGTCCCCAGAACACATAAGCCTGACCGTCGTCATCAATAAACACCTCGGCATCAATGCCTCCGGGATCTTCTGTTTGTAATAAGGTGGAAATCGTGAAAGGTTTATGAAACTCATCTTTTCCACGGGCCAGCCTGAAAGGACCATCCGGGCTATCCGCTACTGCGGGATACATATATCCGTTTATTGTCGGATAAATATAGTATTTGCCATTGGCAGCGACAGCCTTGCTGGGTGCCCAGTACTTTTCTTTCGCGGCAGAAGGGAAATAAGTACCGTCAAAGCTCCAATGAACAAAGTCCTTTGATTTCCATACCACAGGCGGTCCCGAAGTTTCCAATCCCCGGCCATATCCGTCAGTGGTAGCATAACAATAGAACGTCCCGTTTATTTCCTGAATGCTTGCATCTGCAATCATGTCAGGTATCAAGGCGTTACCGAAAGGATTGTCTGCTCCTGTCTGCGCTGTTATTGGTTCTGAAATCAGAATCCCTAACATTAAACTGGTAAAAAAACTTTTCTTCATAATATTATAATCGTTTTTGGGTTACATCCACTTTAAGAAAAAGCAAAGTAAGGCTTTTCTGTTAATTAGAAAGGACAAAAACAGGTCATAAAAGGGAAGAAATCTTTCATGGCACAATTAAATGCCCGGATGAAAGGGGGCTGTTACTCGTATAGATAGAACATCCGTTCCATCAGTTTCCATTTCTCTGCAGAAGTGCTTGTAGGCACACACTCTTGAAATTTGGATACATATTCTTCCCATTCCGCTTGCTTGGGTAAATGAGAAAGCCTGTCCATTGCCGTTTCCCAATCGAAGTCAAGCGGTGTTTCTATGATCATAAATAACCGGGAGCCTGATATATAGATTTCCATCTCTAAAATACCTACCGAACGAATGCCTGCTCTTATTTCCGGCCAGGCTTCAGGTTTACTGTGGCATTTGATATATTCCTCAATGAGTTTAGGATTCTCTTTTAAATCCATTGTCTGGCAATATCTTTTCACTGGGCAGTGGTATTCCTTCACTTGATATCCTTTATTTGTCATAATCTTATTGCATAAAAACTATATAATAATATAAGTATCCGGAAACAAAGTTCCGGATACTTAACCATACCTATTAATTACTTATCCATTAAATAAAAACTAATTGTATCCTGTGTTCTGTTTGAGGTTCTTATTGACATTCAGATCATTCTGTGGTATTGGGAAATAACGGTTATGAGGTGACCAGGTACGTTTCTCAAACTGATAATACATGTCTTCATCAACCGGAGAAGCTGCAGTTCCGCTTCCCCGATAATTCCGGGCATTTGGATCATCTGACAGTTTAACGCCTGTGAACGTATGGTTCAACTCTTTTTCGGCAATACCCCAACGCAGTACATCATAGTAACGCAGGCCTTCAAAAGCCAGTTCAACCCGCCTTTCTTTGCGGACAGCTTCACGCACGAGTTCTTGTGTCGGTACATCTGCTTTTTTAATGTCTGTCAGTTTTACGCGATTACGAATATCATTAATGGTAAGGTCCAGAATATCCTGATCTATGGCACTTGGTTGAAATTCATTCAATGCTTCCAGATAACTTAAAAGTACCTCAGCATATCGCATAATCGGGGTATAGGTAGGTGTAGAACCTAAATTATTAATAATAGAAGGATCGCATCCTTTTTTAGGACAGTATCCGTTGAATAAGGTGAATTTATTATAGCTATCCGCTGTATTGGCACCTTTAAAACAGTCATATATGATATCATTATATTTAGTTCCGGAATAGCTTCCTAACGGTGGCAAGAATATAGAAGCGTACAAACGTAAATCACGATTGGCATAAGGGTCATTTTCGTCATAAACTTCCGAAGTTTTGATATCCTTTCCATCTATGCAGAAGTATTCTTTTACCAATTCATTGTAAGGTGCAAACTGATGCCATCCTCCATAAGCTGCTTCGGGATACAGATATTGATAACGTGAGTTCGTATACATGTCTTTCACCCCCATAATACAAAATATCATTTCGGGACTATGTTCACCACCTATTTGAAAGAGCTTATCGTAACTTTCTTCGCCATTCCTACGGTCTAATTCGTATATCTCCGAATCAATCATCTCTTTTAATATCTTAGCTGCATCATCCCATCTTTCCTGAGCAAGGTAAAGACGGCTTAAAAGTGTTTTTGCAGCGCCACGGGTAAAACGACCATATTCCTCTGATGGATATTTTGTAGGTAATATATCAATGGCATCCTTAAGGTCATTTTCTACTTGAGTATATACATCTGCCTGAGAAGTTTGTGAAATGGAGTTTGCCTCTTCTACTGATAAAGTCGTCAATGGCATAGGAACATCTTTATAATAAAAAGCCAGATTAAATAGGAAATAAGCACGGAGGCATTTTACTTCAGAAGACCAGGCTACCTTTTTGACGTCATCCATCGGGCAGTTCCCAATGTTATCCAGAAAAGTGTTATACTTTGCTATCTGAGTATAAGCATTTGCCCAAAACCAGTAAAGATTGCTATTAGTAGCTACTGTGTTGGAACTGGCCATTAGAGTGGAAAAGTTTTCTTTTTCAGTACCATTACCTCCGGCAAAATCTAAGTAAAGTAAGCCCTGGGGAGTAGCGAAATCGTCATGTGACCACCCCGTTTGAAAGCGATAACATCCTGTTAGTGCTAACATTGCGTCACCTTCACCGGTCCAAAAACTTCCATCGGAAATAGCTGAAGGAGGTTCTTTGTCTAATAAATCCGTACAACTCATTGCACCGAATGATAGTGCCAAAGTTAATAAGCAAGCTTTTGTAATTCCTGATGTATGATATATCTTTTTCATATTATTCTGTATTGAATGGTTAACTTAGAACTTGAGATTAAATCCAAATGAATAAATACTATTGATAGGATAATACGATGGAGAATCTCCTGTACCTATTTCATTTTCGGGATCCCACCCTTTATAGAAGCTGTTGAAAGAGCAGAGGTTCTGGCCACTTATATAAATGCGCACATTCTCCAATCCGACTTTCTTTGTCCATACTTTAGGTAGAGTATATCCTATTTGCACATTCTTTAAACGCAGAAAACTGGCATTACGTACCCAATAATCAGATGTTTGGAGGTTTGTATTATTCATGTTTAAAGTTTCCAGGCGAGGATATTCAGCCCATTTATCAGGGTTTGCTTCTGTCCAGCAATTGTCTGCCTGCCATCTCTGTATTTGTCCTCCATTATAGAATGCATAGGCCATGTAAGAACCTATCAGACGCTTATGACCTCCTAAGCCTTGTAGTAAAGCAGAGAAATCGAAACCTTTATAAGAAGCGGATAGATTTAAGCCATAATAGAACTTCGGGGTTGTACTTCCTAATACAGTACGGTCATATTGTGCATCTACTTTGCCATCGGGTACACCATTTGGTCCGCTGATATCTTTGTATTTCACATATCCCGGTTTCAAGTTCGATTTGCCGACCAATTGCTCAGGGGCTGCATCTATTTCTGCTTGGTCTACAAATAAACCATCAGTTTCATATCCATAGATAATGCCGATAGGTTGCCCGACAATACGGTTGTTATTGACTTCTTCTGTGGCACCATTGGCCAGCTTCTCAACGGCATTTTTTACCCATGTAAAATTGGGAGAAATACTGAAACGGAAATTATTTCCGATTCGTCCATTATAAGTTAAATTCACTTCGATACCTTTATTCGATACAGCTCCTACATTGGATTGTCCTACTGAACGTCCCATAATACTGGATACTTCTACTGGTGCCAGAATATCTGAAGTATATTTATAAAAGTAATTTAAAGAACCGCTAAATGCACCGTTGAATAAACTAAAATCCAGCCCAATATCAGTAATAGCTGTTTTCTCCCATGTGATTTCAGGATTATTGTAAACCGACATGTAAGCGCCTGATTGCAATGCCGCAGGATTACCGAAAGGATAATCATGTCCCAGATTATATGTTTGTTGGTAAGGATATACACCAATATTTTGATTTCCCAATACACCATAAGATGCGCGTAGCTTCAGATTATCAAAAACATTGGATAAACCGGAATTCTTCCAGAAATCTTCTTCCGAAACTCTCCATCCTGCGGATACTGATGGGAAAAGTCCCCAACGGTGTCCGTCTGCAAAGCGTGAAGAACCGTCATAGCGTAAATTTGCTTCCAACAAATAACGGTCTTTAAGTGAATAGTTGATGCGTCCGAAGAAGGATAGTAATGCGTATTCTTCTAAAGAACTGTTATTGGTGGCTGTTGATTTATCTCCTGATCCCAGTTCATAGAGATAATTATTGGGGAATGTATTTCTATAGCCTTCCAAACCTCTGTTGGCGGATTGTTCTACTGATGTACCGGCTAATAGCTTAAAACTATGATTCTTTATTTGCTTCTCATAGGTGGCTAATGCCTCAAAAGTGGTATATGTATTGTTAGCCGTCCATACATTCAATGTAGCCGGGCCTACTGTTTTAGTTTCATCAAAATAGGTATCTGCACGATACGCTTTATCATACTTGGTCCAATAATTAACTCCGGCTTTTCCTATAAATGAGAGTCCTTCTACAGGGGTATCCCATTTCAACTGTCCGGAAGCGCTAATATTTCGATTGATATTCTGTACAAAAGATTCGCTGGCCAGCCATGCTTCCGGACTATAATTGTCCTGATAACCGAAACTTCCGTCTGTTTTCTTTCCCGCATAAATAGGACCTTGACGTACCGTATATCCTATCATACCGTCAATACTTTGAGGCTCACCATTGGGTGCATTATATTTATTGTTGTAGGCATTAATGTTTAAGTTCAAAGTAAGCCCTTTTGCTATTTCACTTTTCATCGAGAATAGGGCTGTCATACGTTCATTTGAAGTTCTGGCTGTCATACCTTCCTGATTGCGATATCCCACTGACAGATTATAACTTGTAGTGGCATTACCTCCCTGTATGCTTATGTTATGCTGATGTTGGAATCCTGAGCCTGATTCCAGTAACCATTTTAGATGGTTGACATTCGGGTAATTGTCCGGGGCTGATCCGTCCCGGAATTTTTGTATCTGTTCGGGGAGATAGGCATCTTGTCTTCCCATATTATGCATGGCCATATTATAATATTCTGCATATTCCCATGATGGAAGGAAATCCGGTAGTTCCGTCGGGCGTTGCCAACCGAATGAGTTGCTATAGGAAATTGTAGTCTTGCCTTGCACCCCTTTCTTTGTTTCAATTAAGATAACACCATTAGCTGCACGGTTACCATAGATAGAAGCTGAAGCAGCATCTTTCAGGAAAGAGATGCTTTGAATATCATTAGGATCTACATCATCAATACTACCTGATAGCCCATCAATCAGAACTAACGGGTCTGTTCCGGCATTTGAGAAAGTACCTGTACCACGTATTTTTACTGTAGCCCCTGTCCCCGGTCGACCGGAAGTTTGCAGTACGCTTAATCCTGGTGTTAAACCTGCCAATGCTTGAGCTGTACTCATTACAGGTTTATTAGCCAGTTCGTCTGCTGTGATCGAAGATACTGATCCGGTCAGATTCACCTTCTTTTGTGTACCATAACCTACGATTACAACTTCTTCCAGCTTCTTCGTATCTTCCTCCATAATGATGCGAAGCTGCTTATTCTCTTCTGCCTTTATTTCCTGAGAGATATAACCTACATAACTGATACGGAGAATATCTCCGGTTTTAGCCATTACAGTAAACTTACCATCAAGATCGCTGACTGTTCCATTATTGGTACTTTTAACCAATATGCTTACCCCAATCAGGGGTTCGCCAGAAGAATCGGTAACTAAGCCTTTCACATTGCTTTGCACTTGTGCCCAAGTAGCGTTGCTAAGATGGCAAACCAATAGAATCATTATGAATCTTATTGGTCGCATAAGTCCATACGTTAATCTGTTTCTCATAATTTTAATTGATTATTGGGTTATTTTTAAGGTATAGCAAGAGCTTATCGACTTTTTTAAAAGCCGATAAATACTCTCTTATTCCTTATGATTTTATTTCTTTATTTTAAAAACGGGAGCTATGTTGTTGAGCTTTTTCTCCGGCAGATTAATGGAAAGCCCTTCTGCTGTGCGATTGAATCGTACCGGTCCATATCCGAGCAATTCTACCTTCCTTATCTTTTGCGGAAATAGTTTGCTGTCGGCAGCTAATGATTTGATGATTACATTTCCATTTTCCGGCCAAGCCAAAACCGTGGCATATAAATCCTTCTTGGTTTGGGTGAAACGGATCTCTTGTGCCGTAGCTTTGCTATATGCTCCTTCGTTGAATCCTTGTGCATTGATTTTAATATCGGCTTCCGCTATCGGACCTTCACCGAACACTTCCCAAGGTCGGGTGCTGTAGATAGCTTCTTTATTGATATTCATCCATTCGCCGAATTCATTCAGTATCTTTTCTTCTTTTTCATCAAACGTACCATCGGCTCGCAATGGAACACTGAGGAGCAGATTACCATTCTTACTTACGATATCAATTAACAGTTTTGCAACATCCGAGGCTGATTTATACCAGTTATTCTCATAAACAGATGTAGTGTAATGCCATCCGCCAATGCATGAACAGGACTGCCAGGGTCGCTCCATTATTTCATTGGGTGCACCGCGTTCTACATCCCAAACGATGGCTTTGCGTTGGTTTTCATCCAATATCTTACTCAACATGACGGCTTCTAACTTTCCTTTGTGAGTGGCCATATTATGGTTATAGAAGTGAGCTGCAATCTTTAATCCGGCATCACTGATTGGATAGAATGGAGCTACAGTCACATCAAAATAAATCAGATCGGGATTGTAGCGGTTGATGGCATCTACGGTGCGGTCATAGAAGTTTGTGCAGTATTCCTGAGTAGGCAAACATACCCCGTTTCCCCAGGCCCATTGGCTATGAATCATGCCGTCCGCCCAGCTACCCTTGCTCATCGGATGGTTTTGTGCATATAAGTCCTGAGGGTCATATCCTTCCCACCATTTGCCTTTGCCATCCGCTTTTGTTAAAGTGCCATCGTAAGGAACACCGGCTTTAGGTCCGTGTCTGTCATAACGTTGGGAGGGTTCGTACCAAGTCCAGGCATGGTCAGCATGGAAACTGATACCAAATGGAAGTTCGTACTTGCGTGCAGCTTTTTCCCATTCCGCCAAAACATCACGTTTCGGTCCCATATTTTTTGAATTCCATGGTTGATATTTACTATCCCAAAGGTCAAAGTTATCGTGATGGTTACCTAAAGCGAAAAAATATTGCGCCCCTATTTTCTTATAGAATGCCACTAACTCATCCGGATTCCATTTTTCTGCTTTAAATAAAGGGATGATGTCTTTGAATCCCACTTCAGAAGGATGACCGTAGTGCTCTACATGATGCTTATATTCTGATGTTCCTTCCATATACATGGAGCGTGCCATCCAGTCGCCCGAGCCTTCTACACACTGAGGTCCCCAATGCGCCCATATTCCGAATTTTGCGTTCCTAAACCATTCGGGAACCTGGTAATTCTCCAAAGACTCCCATGTAGGTTGGAATTTACCTTTCATCATAGGTTCGTTCTTTTCTGAAACCGGAATCTGATAGTTCTGGGCAGATAAGGTTCCTATTGAAAGAACTAAAGAGGCTAATAAAATTTTCGTTTTCATAGGTATCAATTTTGTTTCTATTGTATATTGCAAAGATAGAGATTAATTAATAGTTGTAATAGGACTAAAAAGTGTTTATATTGGAAAATATCGATGATATAATTGGGAATTATCTGATACTATAGGATAAAAACGATTATTATATTGAGAATATCGATAATTGTTTTGAATGATGAAGAAATTCACCTACCTTTATCAAATTACTAAATATGATATACTATGGCACTATTAGTTGATAAACTGCATCCTTTGGTATTAAATGTAGGTTTGGCTGTACACAATGCAGATTGGAACTGGAAGAATGTAAATAGTCCGTTTACACGTTTATATTACATAACGGAAGGAACTGCCCAGATACAGTTATCAGGAGGTACACAGATATTAAAGCCTAATTATTTGTATTTCATTCCGGCATTCACTGTGCATAGCTATATCTGTAACTCCTATTTCTGTCATTACTACCTGCACATTTATGAAGAACATCAGTCAGATTCCAATTTATTAGATGAGTGGGAGTTTCCGGTTGAGATACCTGCCGGAGATTTGGACCTGGCTTTGTTTCAGCGTCTATGTGCAATAAACCCTCACATGAGTTTGCCTAAGTCGGACCCTGCAAGTTATGATAATAACTCGATGCTCATGCAGAACCTTCTGAAAAATAAGCAACGGGCATTGTGCGACAAGGTTGAGTCGCGTGGCATAGTGTATCAGTTGCTGGCACATTTCCTGAAACGTGCGCAGGCTAAGGTGGAAACTAAAGATGACCGGATAGAGAAAGCTATTCTTTATATACGTAAACACATATACGAGACTATAGACCTGGCAACATTGGCCGAAAACTCATGTTTGTCGAAAGACCATTTTATCCGTTTGTTCAAGAAAGAAACTGGCGTAACTCCTTCAAAGTATATCAATCAGAAGAAAATAGAAAAGGCACAACTCATTCTGGTAACAGATGAGATGTCTGTAAAGAACGTGGCTTTTTCTCTTTCTTTTGATGACTATTCCTACTTTAACCGTTTATTCAAAAAGGTAACAGGACTTACCCCGCAGGAGTATCGGAACTCCTACCATTAGTTAGATTTACCATACACTCTCTTTTACGAAACAAAAAGAAGAATCTGCTTCCTTTTTATACACAGGGAAAGCAAATTCTTCTTTTCTATCAGGATAACAGAGACCGGAGTCTCTTTGCATTACTTATGTACCGAGAATTTATAGATGCATTGGCTTTGGTACTTTTCTCCCGGTCTTAACACTGCCGACGGCCATTCCGGCTTATTAGGCGTATCGGGATATTTATCCGTCTCCAGGCAAACTGCTGCACGGAAGTTATAAACAATGCCTTTCTTACCGGTCAGAGTACCATCCAGGAAGTTTCCGCAATATACCTGTATGCCAGGTTCATTGGTATAAACATCCAGAACGATACCGGTTTTGGGTGATTCAAGAGTAGCACATACCTTAGTTACATCCCCTTGAGTGTTCAGTACCCAGTTATGGTCTATTCCGTTTCCATTCTTCAGTTGTTCAAACTCCTGATTGATATTTGCACCGATCGCTGTAGGCTTTCTGAAATCCATGGGAGTTCCTTCTACCGTTGCAATCTCGCCTGTTGTCATGAAAGTGCTGTCTACCGGGGTATAGTTATCGGCATTCAGTGTCAACAGATAGGCAGAGTTGTCAGTTGTGGGATCACCATCCAGATTGAAGTAAGAATGATTGGTCATATTGACAATAGTCGGCTTATCCGTTTCGGCTTCATATTGAATATCGATGGCGTTATCATCCGTCAACTTCATAGTAACCGTACATTGTAGGTTGCCGGGAAATCCTTCTTCTCCGTCCTTTGCCAGATAAGTCAGTTGTACCTCCTGATCGTTCTTTTGTACTCCTTTGTATACACGGTACTGGAAACCTTTCGGTCCACCATGCAGACAATGACCATAGTTATTTTGTGGCAACTGGTACTCCACACCATCCAGTGTGAAGCGTCCCTGGTTGATGCGGTTGGCATATCGTCCAATGCTTGCTCCGAAGTCAGACGGATATTTGATATAGTCCTGTATAGAGTCGAATCCCAGAACCACATCCTTCATGTTACCATCTTTATCGGGAACCATGACCGATACAATACGGCCTCCGAAATTAGTGATGCAAACTTCCATGTTGTTTTTGTTCTTCAACACAAACAGGTCTGTCTTTTCACCATCGACTTCTGTCTGGAAATCGCTTCGCTTCAATCCGGATTCAGTCAGTTCTTCTTTTGTTGTTGCGGTACATCCAACCATTAGGATGGCACATACCAAAATCATCAGTTTATTCATATTCTATTAATTAGATTGCTTTTCGTAACGGAAGAAATCAACATCCACGTATCCGCCGGTAGCCTTCGTGGCATAATTGAATATAGCGAATTTATTGCCTGTGAAGTGCGCCATACTGAATATCATGTGGAATTTGTCGCCTATCGGAGTCCAGTTAGTGTTATCCAGGCTATAGGAGAATTGGGCATAGTCAGTGGTAAAATCACACTCCATTTTCAGGAAGACGATATCCTGATTCAGTTCGCGCCGTGCTTTTTCTACATTGCGGTCGGTCATCACCAGATACTTTTTCCCATACTCTTTCACGACAGAGAGGATTCCCGGTTCAGAACAGAATGCTGCCAATCCTGCATAGTCACCATCGTTCATGAAGGTGAGGTCTAAGGAAACGACACCACTACATTGGGGACCTTCAGTACGTTGCGTCAGTGTGTTGCGGGCTTCGAAGAGGTTCTTTACTACTTTCCCGGTTTTCAGTCTCAGATAGCCCGGGCGTTCGGTGAGAGTCCATAGCAAATTATCCGGATTATGATTCCATTGCCAGGTCAGTCCCAGCTTGAGAGCTTCGTCGAAGTTGTCGCTGACTACCAGTTCCGTCTTTTCATCATATCCTTGTACGGGTACTTTCATAACTGGAGGCACTTTGCCATTTTCGTCCCCCAGCATGGGCCAACCATTTTCCCAGCGGCAAGGCATTAGTACAGGTACACGGCCTACGGCTTCGTGGTCCTGGAACAACATAGCATACCATTCACCTGCTTCTGTATCGATGAAGCATCCTTGTGCTACACCGTGATTGGCATATCCGAGGTCGTCCGAAAGGATTGTTTTCATCTCGTAAGGTCCGGTCACTTTGTCGGAACGGAAGCAGAGTTGTGTGCGTATGCCGCCTTCCGGCCACCAAATAAGAGTGAGGTAATATTTACCGTCGAATTTATAAAAGTGTGTACCTTCGAGCAAGCCTCTCGGTTCGCCGGGGATGACTTCTACCTGTAGGCCGTTAGGATTGATTCCAGACAAATCCTTATTGAATTCAATGATGCGGATGTGGCGTGCACCATAAGCCAGATAAATGCGTCCATCGTCGTCGAACAACATGGAAGCATCGTGCAGATACTCATCAATCACAAGCTTCTGCTCCCATTTTCCTGCCGGATCTTTTGCTGTATAAATGTAGGATTTGTTTCCTGTACCGAAGAATACATAGAAAAGCCCGTCGTGATAGCGTAAGGAAGCAGCCCATTGTCCGCAGCTGTAGATATTACCGCCTTCCAGATCATTGTATGGGCTCTCTTTGAGTTCATCAAACACATAGCTGATGATTTTCCAGTTAACCATGTCTTTGGAGTGCATGATAGGCGCTCCGGGTGACATGTGTGCGGTAGTGCTAATCATATAGTAATCACTACCTACGCGTATAACGTCAACATCCGGTACATCAGCATAGATGACCGGATTGGTGAAAGTTGTTTCTTCCTCAGCTGCCTGCTTGCCGACATTTGTACAGCCGGCAAGGAGAAACAGCACAAGGCAACTTATCCATAAAGATGCTTTGTTCATTATTGTTTGTTGATTTCAGAGTTTCAGTTTAATCATTTAACCTTTGTCCCTGACGGTTTTTTCAACCGCATCGTCTTTGGATAAGGTGTACCTAATACAGGGTAATCGTCAGCTTTCCATTCTATCTTCTGAGCACGGGGAGATCTTGTATCACCCATGCCCGGAGGATCTACCTGAGTGTCGCGAGCATGGTACAGGATATACCATTCTTTGCCATCAGGTGATTTGAAGAAACTGTTGTGTCCTGTACCGTATACTCCATTTTCAGGAGACTGGCGGAACAGAGGCTGGGGAGCTTTCTTCCAGGATGCCGGATCCAACAAGTCTGCATTCGTATCTGCTGTCAGCATGCCCAAAGCATAGTACGGAGTCCATACACCGCTTGCCGAATAAGCAACGTGAATATATTTACCTTTCGGGCTCTTCAACGGTTGAGGCCCTTCGTTCACAAATACTTTGTGTGGAGGATTCCAACCGGTTTCGTTAATGTAGTGGCGTTCCCATTCCAGTTCCGGTTTAGAGATCAGGACTCTTTCGGAACCCAGTGTCCAGGGATTCTTCATCTCGGCAATGTAGATACATTGGGTTTCGGTATCCACACGACGGGTTTGCCAACCGGACCAAACCATGTATAACTTGCCTTTGTTTTCGAATACTGATCCATCAATAGCCCAGTTGTTATCTTTATCCGTACTGATGCGGCCTTTCATCACGAACTCTCCCTTGAACGGATCTTTGTTTGTATTTTCCAGTACATACATCTGGTGATTGTCGGAGTTACCGTCATCGGCTGCATAATAGATGTACCACTTTCCATCAATATTGTGAATCTCGGGTGCCCACAGGTTATGCTTATTAGACGGGTCTGTCGGAATCCAGATTGTTTTCTTCTCTGCATTACGAATGTCGGTCACATCCTGCGTCTTCCACAACACGAGGCTGTCGACCATGGTATGCATGTAATAGTAGGAACCATCGTGCCAGATAGCCCAGGGATCCGGACCATAGTTGCATAATGGATTGGTATAAGTGCCTTCCAGATCTTCAGGATTCTTACTGAAGATACTGTGAATAAGTTTCGTATCAAACTTAGGAGTACGGTCATAGTAATAAATACCGTTTTGTTCCTGTTCCACATCCGTCAGCTGAGTATAGCAATATCCCCAAACCTGATCTTTCAATTCGAGAATGCCATTCATCTGACCTTCCAGTCGTTCCAGAAATTCCTTTTCAGTTTTCGGAGGTGTGCCGTAACCCCATGATTGTGTGCTTGAGTTGGTCTTATCCTGGTCTTTCACCCATTTAATACCCCCTACTTCATCAATCAGATATGGCATTTTGCCATCATATACCGGGAAGTCATATACTGCATTCTGGCGTAAACCGTTGAAGCCAATATTGGCTGTAGGTACTCCAATCTTATAGTTGGGAGCCTGGAAGAATTTACCATCTTTGTAGATGATATCTTTCAGCTTGGCAGGATCCTGTTCGTAGTTGTGTACAGTCCATATATCTGTTTTGATGTGGCAACCACCGCTGGCATCGTTCACCGGGCGGGTAGGGTCGAGTGACTTCGTCAGATTGTATAGATCGGTCGTAAAACGTGGGTACTGAACCAAATCAGGCCACCATTCTTCGTTCATCGGTGTCCAGATCAATAGAGAAGGATGGTTCCGGTCACGAAGTACCAGTTCCGACCATTCAACCAGGAAATTGCGTGCCACCTCTATGTTATTGGCATCCATACCCCAGCTTGGAGCCTCTCCCCAAGTAATATAACCCAGTTTATCTGCCCAATAATAGAAGCGTTCTTCGAATGCTTTCTGATGCAGGCGTGCTCCGTTGAAGCCGGCAGCCATTGATAACTCGATGTCGCGTTTCAATGCTTCATCGGTAGGAGCTGTCCAGATACCATCGGGATAGAAACCCTGATCCAGTACCAGACGTTGATAGTAAGGCTTGTTATTCAGATAAATCTTATTTCCTTCAATATGCACTTTGCGCATACCAATGTAGGATGATACTTCATCGATAACCTTTCCTGCCGGATCGATCATCTGATAAGTAATGTCGTATAGGAAAGGTGATTCCGGTGACCAGAGTTTGGCTTTCTTTACCGGAAGTACGGCAACAGAATTGTTGGTACCTTTCACTGTGGCAGCAGCAACAACTTTATTACCATCTTTCAATGTAATCTTCAGCTTGTTGTTACTGTTACTGTAGAATGTAGGCCATACGACCAATTGCTCCTGATCGACGTCTGCAACGGCTTGTACGGATTTTAAGCCGGAAGGATTGACTGCTTCCATCCATACAGTCTGCCAGATACCTGTAGTACGGGTATAGTTACAGCCGTAAGAACCAAATTGCAGACTCTGCTTACCGGCACTCTGCATGCCCGAACGCAAATCACTGGATGCGCGTACTACCAGATGGTGCACCTTACCCGGAGTCACCAACTTGGTGATATCGATGCTGAAAGAAGAACTACCGCCGAAGTGGCGTCCTGCCAAAGCTCCGTCAATGTAAATTTCTGAGTTGTAGTAGACTGCTCCGAAATTCAGCAATACATTCTTGCCGCTCCAATCCTGCGGAATACTTATCTCCCGGTGATACCAGATATGATTGATAAAGTCCTTATGTCCTACACCGGATAAACTACTTTCCGGACAGAAAGGTACTGTTATCTTTCCTGAGAAGGAAGTAGCTTTGTGATACTCCTGCTCCATACCCGAATTGGCAAAATCGAATGTATAATCCCATTCACCGTTCAAATTCACCCATGCCGTCCGTTCAAACTGAGGACGGGGATATTCCTTGCGCGGAATATCTGCGGCATTTGTCTGAAATGCCATGCCGGCAACCAATACGGCTGCAATTAAGATTTTCTTTAATTCCATAATTATTATTTTATGTATGTTACGTTAGGACCTAAGTAAGAGCGTTTCATTCCACCGAAGTCGATGACTACTTTCTGGATAATCATACCCGGATGGGCACAGATAAGTTTCAGGGTATGCTTACCGGGCTTGTCGACATTTACATTGATAGTGCTGATGGCACTGTTGCGGAACACGTTCAGTCTCCACTGGCTGGAGTATTCTTTAGCCGAAGTAGTCATCCATTGTACCATGTCGTCATCGATCATAATGCCGTAGCGGGTATCATGTTTGGAGTCGACAGGGAACAAAGGCAGGGCATAAACGTGTACGGTTGCATTGCCACCATTGAATGTATAAAAGTCATATTCGGCTTTAGGGCTCTTGTTAGTGAACCACATATTGGGCACATTCTGGGTAGCTTCTCCCAACTGAACACAATCGTTCTCGTATCCCAATCCCTTGATAGCTCTGATTTTTATACCGCTATTTTCCACTTTCCGGTGGAACTTACCGGCATTGATGGAAACACATCCGTTGTCTTCTACATACATTCCTCTCAATTCCTCAACTGTGGGGTTTGCCGGATTGAAGACAGGAACGAATACTTCCTTTGTCTGATTACCGAAAGTCAACTCGATGACACCTACAACATCGTCACCTTGAGGTACCTTGTTCCAATCTACGGATACTGTGATTCTGTCCTGTAAGGGAACATATCCGGTTTGGCTGTTATTTCCGATTCGATGTTTGCAAAGAAGCGGGGATCCAGTGGGTCGGGGAATGTATATCTCTCCAAGGTGGGTTCCGGCAACACGATACTTTTTACGTCACCGATATCTTTGTCGATGCTGCGATCCCATACTACTTTAAATACATCTTGATACAGGTCATTGCCCAAGTATTCGAAGAAACCGATATCGCTACCTAACTGAAGAACATGGTTGCCTAATACTACGTCCAGATCTTCTACACCGTAGTACTTTTGCAGTTGTTCTTTGGGCTCCTGCGTGAATTTGAAAGACCAAGGTACATAAGGAGGTTTTTGACCATCCAGCACCATTTTTATTACTTCTCTTTTGGTTTTACAGTTTTGCATAACTACATAAATTTAGTGATTAACAAATCTAACTCTGCCTGCTGCAAACATACTGAAGATTAGCCCAAAGCCTTGGCAATACAACACCAAAAAATGACATTTTTCACTCATTCTATATATTAATGAGAAGGGTCAGGAGGTGTTGAAAAGATACTATTTTGCCATTTTTAGCGTTTTTCGACCAGAATGGGCCTTTTGGGCTTTATTCTATGCTCTTCTTATGCCGGAATTGATTTTAATTCCTAAATTTGCATCAGTAGTTCGAGCTATATGAAAAACATATTCTTATGAGAAAGATTATACTAATATTATTCTTGGGGATATTCTGTTTGGGGAACCTTTGGGCACAACAGATTAAACATTATAATAATAATTCCGGTTTGTCACATAATACGGTAATGTGCTTGTTTCAGGACAGCAAAGGGTTTATCTGGGTGGGAACCAAGAACGGTCTGAACAGGTTCGATGGACATGACTTTAAGGTCTACCAACGTGGTGACTCTATTAATGAACTTCGGAACAGTATGATATACTGTATCACTGAAGATAAGGACAAAACCTTGTGGATTGCCACGGATAAAGGGATTTCTCTTTATGATCCTTTTACGGAGACTTTCTCGAATTTCAATAAGCAAACAGATAAGCAGGAAAGGATAGACGGATTTATCAATAAGATTTATATTGATAAGTCGGATAGGGTGTGGATACTTTCCGGTGACGGACTATTCATTTACCAGCCATCGGAGGATAAACTTTATAATATGCATGATCGGTTTGCACCCTACACAGCTTATGCCCCCCGGGCGCTATTTTTGGATGAAGATGGAACTGCTTATCTTGCTTTTCCCGATATAGGGGTTATCAAATATGATATCGATGGAGATAAAACAACCTTTTTAGCGCGGAATGACAATACTCCTACCGCTATCTGTGCTTATAAGGAGCAGTATATACTTTTGGGTACTCTGGATAAAGGATTGTTTCTTATCAATAAAGAAACCGGAGAATCTAAAAAACTCCAAATTGATGAATCGCGAAATTCTGATATTTATGTGCGGCATATTGAAAAAATTTCAAAAGATGAGTATTGGGTAGGTGCGGAAAGCGGCATTTACGTCTTGAAAGATGGGGCGGTTCAGCATATCACTTATGAAGCATACAATGATTTGTCTATTTCTGATAATGCTATTTATGCCCTCTTTAAAGATAGGGAAGGGGGGATTTGGGTTGGAAGTTACTTCGGCGGTGTGGACTATATTCCTAAACAGTATTCTTATTTTGAGAACTTCTATCCCATTGCCTATAAAAACTCTATTAGCGGTTACAGAGTCAGAGAATTTGTGAGTGACCGGAAAGGCAATTTGTGGATTGCCACGGAAGATAACGGGTTGAACTACTACGATACCCATACCGGGCTATTTACACATATATCTGATAAAACCAAACCGATAAATATTTCTTTTACGAATATTCAGTGTCTTAATCTGGTAGGTGATAAGTTATGGATCGGAACCTTTACTAAAGGAGTAGATGTACTGGATTTAAAAACAAACCATTGCAGACATTACGAGAAGGATGGACATCCAAATTCGATCCTCAATAATGATATATTTGCCATTTATACAGATAGCCGGAATACTACCTGGGTGAGTTCAACAACGGAACTCTATATGTATGTGCCCGAAATAGATGGCTTCAAGGTATTTATGCCTATGAATGGCATGTTCATCAGCGATATCCTGGAAGATAAGAACGGAAATATCTGGTTTACTACTTACAATCTTGGGGCAGTCAGGTATAATCCGGATACCAAGGAAATAAAGAGGTTCCGTTATGATGTGAAGAATCCTAACAGTCTTTGTTACGACCGGATTACCTGTGTTTTTGAAGATAGTAAAAAGCGTTTGTGGTTTGCATCCGAGGATGGTGGATTCTGCCGTTACAATGAGACGGATGATACTTTTACGCGTATCACTACGAAACAAGGACTTCCCAGCAATGTGGTCTACAAGGTTCTGGAAGATGATCATCAGCATTTCTGGTTGAGTACCAGTAATGGGTTGGTGAACTTCAATCCTGAAACGATGAGTGTTGAGGCGCTGTATAATCTTCCTAATGGATTGCGGAGTAAGCAGTTCAATTACAATTCTGGCATCAAGACAGAAGATGGTACACTGTATTTTGGCAGTATAGACGGTTTTGTAGCTTTCAATCCCAAGAACTTCCATCCGAATGAAAACAAGTATTCCGTTGTCCTGACAGGATTCTATATATTTAATCAGGAGGTTCAGGTAGGAACTTCTGATCATGTATTGGATAAGGCCATACCGTATGCAAATACAATTAACCTGAATTATGACCAGGCTACTTTCAGCTTCAGCTTCTCTGCATTGAATTATTCTACCGAAGGAAACGGGAAGTATGCTTATATGCTGGAGGGGATTGATAAGAAATGGAATTACGTGGACAATATCTTTAGAATAGCGTATAATAGTATTCCTCCCGGTGATTATATACTTCATATCAAATACTCGAGGGATGGCCATGATTGGAGTGATACGAATACTGTAGTGAATATCAATATCATTCCTCCGCTATGGCGGACCTCTTGGGCTTACGCACTATATACCTTGCTGATTCTGGGTATGTCTTTCGGTGTCATCCGATTCTATGTACGGAAGAAGAAGAGGCAGGTAGATGAGAAAATGGCCCATCAGGAACAGCAGAAGAAAGAGGAAATATATAAGGCTAAAATAGACTTCTTTACGAATGTTGCACATGAGATACGAACTCCGATAACATTGATTAAGGCGCCTCTCGATTATATTCTGACTTCCCATCCGGATGAGCACGAAACGAAAGAGAACCTGATAACAATGGAACGGAATACAGACCGGTTGCTGGTATTGGTGAATCAGTTGCTGGATTTCCGTAAGATAGAGTCTAAAGCGTTTACGTTGTCTCTGAAGATACGGAATATCAATGTATTGGTGGCTAATACATTCAATCGCTTCGTCCCGACAGGTAAGCGGAAGAAGCTGGAGATGATACTGGAATGTCCCGATCATGCAGTGATGGCACTGGTGGACGAAGAAGCTATAACGAAGGTATGTAGTAATCTCTTTAATAATGCTATTAAATATTCGTCTACATACATTAAAGCCATACTGTCGGTGAGTGAGGATGGTCGTATTTTCCGGATTACTGTGAAGAATGACGGTACGCCTATTCCACCGGATATGCGGGAGCGTATTTTCGAAGCTTTCTTCCAGATAAAAGGCGCTCATCCTACGCAACCGGGTTCGGGTATCGGACTTACGTTGGCATCTTCGTTGGTGCAGTTGCATAACGGACAGTTGTATCTGGATGAAGAGGCGGAAGATACTTCCTTTGTAGTGGAAATACCTACCAATGCATCGGCTGATGCTCAACAAGCTGAGGAAGATGTTTTGATTGAAGATGCAATCGCTGACGGAGAAAAAGTTTCTACTGTGGTGCTTGAAGATTCTTTCTCTGCTAAGGAAACCATACTGGTGGTTGAGGATAATGAAGAACTCCAATCTTTCCTGTCTGTCCAGTTGAGCAGATATTACAAGGTGCTCACTGCCAATAATGGAGAGGAGGCAATGGAGGTACTCAAGGGAGAGCTTATAAATCTCATTGTTTCGGACATCATGATGCCATTGAAGGATGGACTGGAACTGTGTAATGAGATTAAATCAAACCTTGAAACCTGCCATATTCCTATTATTCTGCTGACCGCTAAGACTACGTTGAATAATAAGATTGAAGGGTTGAATAGTGGGGCGGATGCGTATATGGAGAAGCCATTTGCGATGCCTCATCTGTTGGTGCAGATTAAGAACTTATTGGAAAACAGAAGTAAACTCCGGCAGAACTTTGCTAATAGCCCGTATATTGCTACCAATAGTATGGCACAGAATAAAGCGGATGAGGACTTCCTGAATAAACTGACGGAAATTATCAGGCAGAATCTGGATGATGATACGTTTAATATTGATGATTTGGCACGGGAAGTGAATATGAGTCGTACCAGTCTGCACCGGAAACTAAAGGGGATTACGGAATTGACTCCCGGTGACTTTATTCGTATCATCCGATTGAAAAAGGCTGCTGAGTTGTTGCTGGAAGGGGAGTATAGAATTAATGAGATCTGTATGATTGTGGGAATACGCTCGTTGTCGTACTTCTCAAAGAGCTTCCAAAAACAGTTTGGGGTACTGCCGAAAGACTTTGCTAAGAGTCATGTGAAGCAGTGATAAAAGAAACGCAGGTCATTGAAAAAGAGAACTTTTCAATGACCTGCGTAGTTTAAAAACAATCTTTCTATCTACTTGGTTGTTTTCTTGATTATTTCAATTTCTTTAGCTGAATACGGGGTATAATCTCCTTTGTAAATGTCATGTTGCCATACTCCGGTGTAAGGCAATTGTTCAGGACGGTGTCCCCAGCATAGATGGGTCTGCGTCTTTCCATTTACCAGTCCCCACATCATACTGCCTACATGTGCTTCTTTCAACATTGGAAGGATTTCCGGAATGGTGGAGTGGGCCACACGGTTCATCCATTCGGTACAGATGGTAGGACGACCTAATTTAAGATGCTCTTTCATTACTTTTTCAGTTTCTTCTTTCGAAGCATAGCAGTGGAAAGTGATGATGTCTGAGTTTGATGCAAGGAAGTCATTTAGCTCTTTGTTTCCGTTCCAGAGTCCTGATGTGATGGGTTGCTTCGGATTCACTTCACGCGCCCATGTGAAGACTTTACGGAGGAGTGGCCAGCTTCTTTCCGGTATGGTGGTGTTGGTAGGTTCGTTGTATAAGTCCCATACAAAGATACGCGGGTCATTCTTGAAGTGGTTCATTACTTCTTTTACATACTTTTCCAGTTTACCGTGAGTCCGCTCATCTACTACCATTGAGTAGCCGGGAGATGGAGACCAGGCCCAGGCATACCAGCCTTCCAGCGGTTCGGGTTGTTTTCCTACTGTCGGGTCTGTATTGACACCGAAGGCGCAATCATCAAAGAAAATAGGCATTACTTTTACACCGTACTTGTCACAAATACTTAGAAAGCGGTCGAGTGTACGTATGAAGTATGCGGGATCTTCTTCATATACCGCATATTGCATCACTACGCGCGCGCAGTTCATACCTAAGCTCTTCATTAACTTCATTTCTTTTTCTATCACTTCGGGTGAGAAGGAAGTTTTATCCCACATGGCAGTGTAGTTGATGGCATTGGCAGGAATGTAATTAACTCCACAATACCAGGGATTCTCTTTGCCCCATTTCTGGGCTTGTTCTGTGCTCCATACTTTGCTTTGAGCAGTAGCGGAAATGGCGGCAGTCAGTGCCACACAGATGCAGATTAATAATCGTCGCATATTTATGATATTATATATTTAAGTTCGATGCAAATGTAGGCGAAACTTTCCTTTTGGAATGATGCTAATTTTTCAGAAAACAACAGCATTCGACCAATCTGTAAGAGCAAGCCGATTTTTGCGATGTGGGGTGAACGATAAGTATATCGTTGTTTCATTTCGTGGAGATTCTATTTATCCCAAATGATAACTTTGTTAACCCCACACGGTAACTTCGTTTACACACCGAGGTAAAGCTCGTTACATGCCGAGGTAAATGGTGTTACAATAAGGGGTAAAGGTCGTTACATACGGCAGTAAATGCGTTTACATTTTGTAGTAAGCCATTGGTAAATACTATTAGTTGATTATCAGAAAACTAGCAAATGGCCATCAGTAATCTTTGATTTATTTCTATACGTACAATATGTGGATATGAACTCTAATTTTCCCCCTTTGAGCAGAAACAGCATTTTTTTGGAAGAATAGAGCACTTTTGCTCTTTTCCCCTTTCTGGAGGCTGTTTGAGGCAATTTTGTAAATAGACAAATTAGAGCAATTTTTTGGTACGCAAGGGATATCCTCTTACATTATTTCACGTTAGATTTGCACCATCAAAACGAATGTTACATTGTAATCGAAGTACTATTATGAAAACGCTAAAACTTCTTTTCCTGTTAAGTTGCTTACTTTATACCTCTTTTGCTTTTTCACAAGAAGCAACTTTGTCATCCGGTGAAGTAACGCTGAATATTACCCGTCAGAAAGATAACGCGTATGGTGTTACATTCTCTGCTTATGGCAAAGAATTTAATGCAGGTACAGAGCAGAATCCTGCTTTACTGATTGACGTCAAGATGAATACTTTCTATCCGACTTATACATCTTATACAAAAGATGGTGATAAAGTAGAGTTGACGGCACGCCTGACCACCACTCCCCGCACCACTGTCTTTGAAATAAATGATGTATATACTGCGAAGGGAAATGGTGAATTTGAACTGAAACGTAATGTGAAGGTAGTTGAGTTGGGAGATAATCCATATGATGAAGGTTTCTCTTCTTCTTTTGGCTTACAGTTTGCACCGGAAGATGTATTGGCGAATAACGAATACTTCATTCCCGCTGTTTGGTATAAAGGTAACTTTGAGAAAGATGGAAATATTCCTGCAGGCATTCCGGTCGCTACTGATTTGAGTTTTCTTTATAGAGAAGACCGCATTCCTCTTCCGGTGGTGATGATGCGTCAAAAGGCAAGTGGATTGACTTTCACTTTAGTACATAAAGATTCAAAATGTGAAACTGTTCTAAACGATTCACGTGGTATAGCAGTTGATGAAAATTATCAGTTTGGTGGCGTGGGTGTTGTTAACTGGAAGAAATCCGATTCTTTTGCTGCTGTGGTTACTTATCCGGGTTCTGACTTGCGTACCGGAGGAATGGGCAGACGTATGCATCCCATAACAAAAGGATTTGATAAACATACTTATAATGTCTATTTCAAAATAGATAAAACTTCCGACTATGCTAATGCTGTAAATGAAGCTTGGGAACTGGCTTTCAATCTCTATAATCCAAAGATTTATGATGTTAATCTGAATTCTGCTTATCGGGGATTGATTGAAACAGTTAATCATTACTATTTGGACAGTTCGGTTGATAAGGATATAAAAGGTCCCGGATTCCCATGGAGTGTGAAACTGACAGATTTCTCCTTAAATAAGAATACTTATGAGATCGGTTTTGTTGGCTCACAACCTACAGCTGGCTATGCATTGTTTCGTGCAGGTGTGGAGACCGGTAATGAGGAATATAAGGTAAGAGGAAGCAATGTACTGAATTTATGGGCTTCTCAGGGATTGACAGATTTAGGACTCCCCAAGACACGTTATGCTGCACTATGGGGTACATGGGACAACTGGGCAAAGACTTCTATGCGCCAAGCTTGTAACGGAATGGCCGGATTGCTGAATGCATGGTGTTATGCCAAACGTAGTGGAATAGATATCCCTTCATGGCTGGACGCCTGCAAGAAGTTTGGTGAATTCCTGGTGACTAATCAGAATGCGGATGGTAGTTACTATCTGGAATATGACCCTTTCAGTGTTGTAGGTGGTAAACACCCGGCAGGTAATCAGAATAAGTTTTTGACTGTTTGTGCTGTCCGTTATCTGGTAGAGCTTTACATTGCTACTAATGATGAACGTTACAAAACAGCTGCTTTGAAAGCTGCAGAGTTTTCTTATGCTAATATTCATGAAAGATATCTCTATGTGGCTTGTGTGGTAGACAATCCGCAGACTATCGACAGTGAATCCGGTCAGCAAGCTATCAATGGTTTTCTTGCTATCTATGACCTTACAAAAGATCCGAAATGGTTGGCTGCTGCAGAACAAGCTGCTACATACACCGAAAGCTGGAGCTATATGTTTGAAGTACCGGTAGAAAAGGATCAGACTGCTAAAACAGATTGGCCTAAAGACAGAAGTATCGTCGGACAGCATATTATTGCCATCGGTCATTCGGCTACTGATTTAGGTTTTGCCTGGTCCTCATTTGTGTACTATCGCCTGTATCTGTTGACGGGTAAAGAACACTATCTCCACGTTGCACGTATCAGTGCTCACAATACAAAACAGTCTATGAATCTGGGACAGGAACTTTATCCTGGACAACCTGAAGGCTTGCAGCAAGAAGCTTTCCAAGTAAGGGTAAGTAATGGTGCGGGTCGAAGAATGAATTCTATTATGGAAGCATTGACGTGGAACTTTGCTGCTCACTTGGATCCGATGATTCGTTTTAAGGATGCTTTTGGTACTTATGATTTGGAGGAAGTAGAAGCTATGCCGAAGTCCAAGGTAGAGGAGCTGAATAATAGATATTCGAAATATCAGTCTTCCGATTATGGGCAGGACCCGGAGACCGGAATCAAGACGATTGATGGAAATTCACTTTCGGCATATGTTTCAGGGGATCAGCTTTTTCTGGTAAATAAAGGTAAAGAAGATATTTCAAAGGTAGAGCTTACAGATTTGGCAGGAAGACGGTTATGGACCGAAGATATGAAGGTAACAGATGATGAATACACATTCCCAATGCATGGAACGTTTTCAGGGTTTTATATTTTGAATGTGTGTTTGGTTTCAGGAGAACAAAAAGCATTTAAAGTTTATAAAAATAAATGAGTATTCACTTTTTAGGATCAAGAAAGGAGGGAGTTAAAAAAAACATTGAAACAAGCATGATATAAGATATTCATAGTTAAGGTAAAATGATAAGTTTTCAGATAAGTTCTCATTTTTCGGTTTTCAATAATATACAGATAAACTAATTTATGTTTAATTTTAAATAATAACTTATGAAGCACTTTTTAAATGAGTTAATCTCGGCTGGTAATAGAAGGAAGAATTTCTTCTTATTATTAGTTGCTTTAGTGTCTTCCGCAATGCTTCAGGCACAAAATATCAGTGTGTCAGGTATAGTGAAAGATGTTACAGGTGAACCTTTGCCTGGAGTAAACATTATGGAGAAAGGAACTACCAACGGAACGATTACCGATGTCGATGGTAAGTTTACACTTTCAGTTAAAGGAGCTAATGCAGTTCTGACAGTTTCTTTTGTGGGCTATGCACCGCAGGAGATCAGCGTAAAGGGAAAACGAAACCTGGACGTTACACTGAAGGAAGATACAGAATTGCTTGACGAAGTTGTGGTAGTGGGATATGCCACTCAGAAGAAAGCTACAGTGGCTGCTGCAGTAAGTTCGGTAAACAATAAAGATTTGACCCGTTCTACATCAACGTCGGCTGCCAATGCTTTGGTAGGTAAGGTATCGGGTATTACGGCACGTCAGAAGTCAGGTCAACCGGGAACTTCAACTAACCTTGAGATTCGTAACATGGGTACTCCTCTTTATGTTATCGACGGCATCATGAAAGATGAGACTGCATTCAATGCCTTGGATATTCACGATATTGAGAATGTATCTATTCTAAAGGATGGTGCTGCTGCTATTTATGGTGTGAAGGCTGCCAACGGTGTTGTGTTGATTACTACGAAAACCGGTAAAAAAGGACAGAAGCCTCAGATAAACCTGAATGCTCACATGGGATGGCAAGGATGGACAAAGTATCCTGAACTGCTGAATGCTTACCAATGGAAATGGGGTAACTACATGAAACAGGCCAATGATGGTAACCTGACTGGAGCTGATAATATAGCTAATGCCAAAGCTGATTTGGAGAAATGGAGAACTGGATATTATAATCCGGCTACAGGTGAAGATTATCGCGGCTACGATTGGAAAGATAATTTTGTGAGCAATTCTGCTCCTCAGTATTATGTAAATGCTAACATTAGCGGTGGTACAGAGAAGACAGACTATTACATTTCGGTAGGACATATTGATCAGGATGCCGTGTTCAAAGAATACAACTATAACCGTACGAACTTACAGGCTAACTTTAATATGCAGTTGACTGATAAATTCAAGGTAGGTTTTCAGACATTGGGTAAGATAGAGCAAAATGTCAATCCGGCGCTTCCTGGTGGAGACGATTACTTCCAGATGCGTAATTCTATTTTTAACTTGATTCCGACTATGCGCCCTTATGCTAATGATAATCCAGATTATCTGAATTATATCAGTCCGACTCATGATGGTGCCCGTAATATGGCTGCTTATACAATTGACAATGCAGGTAAACATCAGAAAGATTTCCGTACTATTCAGCTTAGTGCAAATTTGGAATATAAGACACCGCTTCCGGGATTAACAGCTAAAGGTTTGCTGTCTTATTATTACGAAACTCTTCATCAGACAGATAATGAGAAGAGTTGGAATGAATATAGGTATGATCCTGCCACACAGGAGTACAAAGTGGCATCTACAAAAACTGATACTTATCGTGGAGATGTAAGAAATCATAAAACTGAAATGATGGGGCAGTTTACCTTGAATTACGATCATATTTTTGCTAAGGATCATCATGTGACAGCTGTCGCCGGTTTTGAGTTCTTTAAAGAAGACCGGAAATATTTGACTGTGGCTCAGAGCCCAGTAGAAAATCCGTTTGTAGAAAATATTACAACGAATGCTAATAATACTGTAAGTAATTCAGTACGTACCATTACTACAGCCAGTTTCATTTTCCGTGCAGGCTATTCTTATAAAGAAAAGTATATTATTGATTTTGCCGGTCGTTATGATGCTTCCTGGCGTTTCTTACCGGGCAATCAATGGGGCTTCTTCCCGTCAGTTTCCGGTGCATGGCGTCTGTCTGAAGAAGAATTTTACAAAGATTCTAAGGTGGCTGATTGGATTTCCAGCATTAAGTTGAGAGCTTCTTATGGTGAAATGGGCGATGATATGGCTAGAAACTTTAATAGCAGTTATCCGGACTTTGCCTACTTGCCTGGTTATGCATTTAACAATGGAGGAGCTATCATAAGCAATAATCCTTTGGGTAATGCTCCAGATGCTTATACTACAGGCACTGCTTACAAAGGAATTCCTCAAACTGGACTTTCTTGGATGAAGATTTCTATGATGAATGTCGGTTTCGATATGGGTTTCCTGAACGATCGTTTGAAACTGGAAGTGGATTTTTTTAAGAGAAAAAGAAGTGGTATCCCTGCTACTCCAACTGACATTATCTACCCTTATGAGGCAGGTTATAGTGTACAAAAACAGAATTTGAACTCCGATCAGGTTAGTGGTATTGATGGTATGGTGAGATGGAATGATCGCGTTAATGACTTCAATTATTTTGTAGGTGTTAACCTGACTTTAGCTCGTCAGAAGACAATAAATAACTATGGTGAAGTTTTCTTGAATGGATGGGATCAATATCGTTGGGCACAGACTAACCGTTGGTCTAATGTGAAAAATGGTGCCGTATGGATGTGGGAAACTATCGGTGTGTTCCAGACTCAGGAAGAAATTGATAACTATCCGGTGAACATTGATGGTGCTAACAACGTGAACTTACGTCCGGGTGACTTGATTTTCAAGGATGTTAATGGTGATGGTTTGATTGATGACTATGATAAGCGTCCTTTGGGTTATGCAGCTACTGATTATGATTGGGATAGCGGTAATGCTAACAAGAACCCCTTACTTTCAATGGGTATTAACTTGGGCTTCGAATATAAAGGCATTGACTTTGCAGCCGATTTTGCCGGTGGTTTCATGAATACATTTATTGGCGACTGGCATGTGAAGTATGGTATTGGCACTGACCAGATGGGATATGTATACAATGTGATAGATTCTTGGCAACACGAAGATATCTTCGATACAAAATCTCCTTGGAAACGTGGTAAGTTCCCTGCTGTTCGCAGTAACAATCCTTCTATCAGAGACTGGAATGATTTTTATGCAAAGGAAATCAACTATTTACGTCTGCGTAACTTAGTGGTAGGTTATACATTGCCGATTAAGTGGACAAAGAAGGCTTTGATACAAAAGCTTAGAGTTTACTTTGAAGGTTCTAACCTGCTTTGCTGGGATAGCTTGAATGACTTTGGTTTCGACCCTGAAATCTCTTCTGTTACCGGATTCGACTATCCGCAACACAAAGTGTACACAGTTGGAGTAAACGTAACCTTTTAATTGAATGTAACATGAAAAAAAATAGATTATCAATAGCGTTATTATCAGGCTTATTGCTTTTCTCTTCTTGTGATAGTTGGTTGGAACAAGAGGACAAGATGGCTTTTACGGAAAATCAGGCCTATACATCAGAAACTGGTCTTAACAGTATTGCTGCCAATTTTTATGGTCGCATGAAGTACTGGCAAGATTTTGGTACCGATGGAGATTCTTATGATCTTACTCGTTGGGATGAAGCGTCCAATAATAGTCAGTACTGGAACTTTGCAGGAAATGTAGGAACTGATTACAGAAACTTTTATGATTATGCCTTTATCCGTGAATTAAATCTTCATATCCGTAATTTGAATACGGTATCTGCCGGTTCAATTGCCGTTGATAAGTTGAAGTATTTTCAAGCAGAAGCGCGTTATTTTAGAGCCTATACTTATTTTAAGATGGTTGTTCAATACGGTGGCGTGCCTTTGGTTACTGAAGTAACAGAATATATGGAGGATCCGACGCCATTGGCTGTGCCCAGAAATAAGGAATCTGAAATTTATGACTTTATTATCAGTGAAATGGATGCCATAAAAGAAGATTTTGGAACTGCCCGTGTTAAGACTCGTGCTACCAAAGGTGCAGCTATGGCCCTGAAGTGCCGTGCAGCTCTGTATGCCGGAACTTTAGCATACAACTATGATAAAAGTGCTACCAAAACTTTGAATTTGTCAAGTGGTGCTACGGGTATTGAAAGAAGTAAGGCAGAAGGTTATTTGAAAGCTTGCCTGGATGCTTGTGCCGAACTGGAAACTATGGGTTATCAACTTTATCAGAAACAAGCTGATTTAGCAACTAACTATGCAGAAGCATTTATTGCTAAACCGGAAGATAATCCAGAATTGATTTTCTGTAAGGCTTATGATGGAGTGAATGTGAAGAATAACTTTACTACCCGTGCCCTTACGCGCAAATTGGTACGTGCTTCGAATAATAAAGCAGGTTGTCAGGTTAATCCTGTCTTGAATCTTGTGAATGATTATGAAATGCTAAACACACATGAAGTGAAAGAGATGGACGCTTATGTAGGTGATGAAGTGATCGAAGATATGAATGTGTATACATCTACTTGCAAATATAATCTGTACGATAAACCGGAAGATATTTTTGCAGGACGTGATCCTCGTTTGGCTGGTACGGTACTGTATCCGGGAAGTTCATTCAGAGGTACTTCTGTTGATCTTCAGGCAGGTCTGGCTCTTCCTACTGCTGATGGCTATGAATTTAAAGCAGCACAGACCATTGGACAAGTTGATGATTTTACATATGAAGGTCAGAAAGTGACTGGAGAAGATGGACCTCTTCGTGGCGATGATGGTAGTAGTAACTGGTATATTTCTCATTCCGGTTTCTTATTGAGGAAGTTTGTTGATACTGCCGCTGGAAGTGAGATAAATGGTGCCAGTTCTGTTCCTTATGTAGTATTCCGTTTTGGTGAAGCTTTGTTGAATGCTGCTGAAGCCGCTTTCTATCTGAATGAACTGGGAGTAGCCAGCTACAATGGCCGTCCTACTAAGACTGTAGCATTAGACTATATTAACCGCGTACGTCGGCGTGCAGGTGGTGAGGTATTCAAGTTGACTGAGAATGAACTGACATTTAATCGCATTGTAAACGAAAGACGTGTAGAGTTGGCATTCGAAGATCATCGTTATGAAGACTTGAAGCGTTGGAGAGTTGCTGATGAGTGGTGGTTCAATGACCAAGCCAATCAGACTGCTACTATCTATGTATTGTGGCCGTATAAGATTTATGCTCCGGGTACACCCGAAAATGGTAAGTGGATTTATCGGAAGATGAAAGCTCAGAATAGAGCCAGTAATGCTATTTTGAGTTTCAATAACACAATGTACTACAATGCATATCCGATGAATGAAGGTAACCCGAACATTGAAAAGAATCCTAATCATTAATTTATCAACTAAAGCTTAAAAACAATGAAACTAAAATCTATAATTGCAGCAACATTTGTCATATTGGGATTTACTATGACATCCTGCGAATATGATAATTACGATGCCCCGTCTTATGTTTTCAGCGGTCAGTTGAAATGTGACGGAGAAAACTTTCCTTTTGACTCGAATAGAGGACTGTTAAGAGTTTTTCAAAAAGGTTATGGTAAAGTTGACGGTGGTGGTACTGGTATACGTACCAACGATGAAGGACATTACCAACAACTCTTCTTTGATGCAGAGTATAAAATGACATTAGTAAACAAGGCTCTACCTTTTGAACTCCCTGATTTTGAATCATTAGGTGCAGGTAAGGGCTATGACTCTATTACCTATCATTTTAACTCGAACGTTACACAAGACTTTGAAGTGCGTCCGTACTACAAGTTGAAGAACTTGAATGCTGAACTGAAAAACGGTAATATCGTTGCTACTTTCAATATTGAAAAGATGACTAATACGGTGAAAGCTGCTCCGAAGATTGTAAAGACTCGTATTTGGTTGAGCACAAGCTCTTTGGTTAACAGTGGTATTAAGTGTACACGTAGCAGTGATGTAGAATACATCGATGATACGACATTGCAGGTGTATATCCCGTTGTCTGAGTATCGTAAGAAGGAAAATTTCATCGACAACTATCGTACTTATGCTTTCTATCGTGTAGCTATTGAGTTAGAGGGAATGAATGAATATTTCCTCTTCTCAACAATTAAGAAGATCGAAAACCTGCCGGTAGAGTAAACACTATGTTTTGATATAAAGACTTTGTCGGCATAAACCGGCAGAGTCTTTTCAACTTAAATTTATTGTATCCCTGATAATATCTGAAACATGAAATATTTATTTATATTTATCAGTTTCCTCTCGTCCATCCAGTTTTCCCTGGCAGCAGAAAAAGCATATACATTGCAAAGTGGTGATGCCAGCCTGTCTGTAGCCAAAGATGGAAAACGCCTGAGCCTGCAAACTGGTAACGCCCATTATTTGAGTTTAAATGCTCCTTATGTAGTTACATTGGAAGTGAATGCAGAAACGCTGAACGGTTACTATTCTTCTGTAAAGGAAGAAAAAGGGTCGTTGGCTTGCATCGCAAAGTTAAAGTCATCTCATGGAACCGTATTTCATGTAAAAGATGTGTTTGCCCCCGATACAGAGAATCATTTCCGCATGGATAGGGAGGTAACGATTGAAAAGATTGGAAAAGGAGACGACTACTTCAACTCTTATTTCGGATTGACTCTGCAACGTAAAACGCAGATTGAAGATTTTGAATTCTTTGTTCCGGGTATCTGGTACAGGAACAACCTGAGCCTTAGACGTGGTTCTCTTGCCAGTGACTACACTGATAATTACTTTTATTTCCGCGAAGACCGTTTACCTTTGCCATTGGTATCTGCCCGTGAGAAGGCTTCCGGATTAGCTATTGACATGGTGCACTTGAATGCTGATCCTGAAACTTTCTATGGTGAAAATGGAGTAAACCGTATAGTGGATGAACGTATGCAATTCGGTAGCCTGGGTTTCACAGAAACCGATTCACACTCTATTCTTTTTGTCTTCCCGGGAATTGAGGGCGAAACCACCTATGTAGGCCGCCTCCCCGAACAGAAAAGAAAAGGCTTTGCCTATCGCAGTCATCCTGTGAAAGCCGGAGTGAAACATACATATAGCCTGACTTTCGGCTTCAACCAGACAAAAGACTTCCCCGAACTGGTGGAAACTGTATGGAAACAGGCGTGGAATAAATATGCCCCTGCCGTACATAAAGTAGATGTGAAAGATGCTTATGAGGCCAGCATTGAAGTGCTCGATGCTTACCTGCTGAACCTGAATGGTGCACCGGGCTGGCCTTTCTCCATCTATCTGCCTAATGGAATAGCCCGTGCTTATAACTATCAAATGGGCTTTATCGGCTTCCAGATTTCAAATGCTTACTTCCTGTTGCGGAAGGGTCTGGAAACAGATAATAAAGAGTATGTCTGTAAAGCTTCGGAGGTCGTTGATTTCTGGGTGAATAACTCTCAGCTTGAAAGTGGCATAGTAAGACCCTGGGTAGATGCCTATGTAGACAGGAAAGCAACTTGGCGTGACTATGAAGCCTATATGCGTGTCACCGGTGGTGGTATGGAAGGCATGATGGGTGCATGGAACATTATGAAGAAGCATGGTATCGATAAACCTGAATGGTTGGCTTATTGCAAGAACTTTGCAGGCTGGCTGATACGAACCCAGGAAAAGGACGGTAGTTTCTACCTTCGTTATGACTGGAGAACCGGAAAGCCGACTCATGACAGTAAATATACCACTACCAATATAATCCGCTTTCTGATAGAACTTTATTCAGCCACACAAGATAAGCAATATCTGGATGCTGCCTTGAAAGCAGGTGAATTTAGTTACAACTTTATTCATCACGATTATCTCTATGTAGGCGGGGTTATAGACAATCCTAATGTAAAAGACCGTGAGTCCGGACAAATGGCTATTTATGCTTTTCTGGCACTTTATGACGTTACAGGTGATGCTAAATGGAAAGAAGCCGCCATACAGGCTGCCCGCTATACGGAAACCTTTATGTTTGCTTATCATGTGCCGATGGCTATCAATGACACGTTGACCGATTTCCCAAAGGATGTGAGTATTGTAGGGCAAACCTTGATTGCTACCGGACACTCTGCAATAGATAACGGACTGGCTTTCTCCTCCTTCCAGTACTATCGTTTATATCTGATGACAGGAGATACCCATTTCCTTGAAATGGCAAAAATTATTCAGAACAATACCCTCTCCATCATGGATTTGGATGGAGATATGAGATACCGTTACAGAGGTCTGCTTACGGAATGCTTCAACCCACAATCCAATCGTGGACATAGTGTACGCCAGCAGCTTCCGTGGAATCAGGCTTCCATTCTCGAACCTATGCATCGCTTTATGGATGCTTTCGGCGAGTGGGATATCGACGTCATAGAACAGTGGCCGATGGAAAAGCGGCAAGAGATGATAGAGCGTTATGCGCGTACACAAGGTTTGGAAAAAGAATAAAAAAGGAACAGGCTATGAAATATTATATCGTAACAATGCTATTGTGGGTTGGTGTCATTCAGGTTTTTGCACAACAACCCCGTCTGAAACAAGTAGATGAATATTTGGCTGCTACCGGGCAAACCGTTGAACTGAAGGGTGCTCCCGAGAGGCAGTACGGGTTATTGAGTACCCTCTACAATAACCAGAAGAATTTGATGCTAAACTTGCCCGATCTGGAAGATTACGGTACACGTGAGGTCATCCCTTTCGGCTTTCGACTGAGTACTGCTTCGGAGATAGAATTGGCAGGTCAAAATGAGAATATGGCAGAAAGTACTGTACGACCTTTTTATAGTAAAAGCATCTTTTCAGGAGTTTCTTATCAGTTCTGCGACAGCGTGATTTATGGCATTACCTTGTTTTATGATACCCAGAATAATGCTAAGCGTGCAGCAATAGAAAAGAACCTGGTCAGACATTTTAAGAAAGCAGATTATGAACAGGGAGGTGCTGTGGTTTATTCCGATCCGGATTATGCTGTAAGACTACTACCCGGCAAAGTGGAGTTCTATTCTTTATTCCATTTTCCGGTAGTTGAAACTTTCTATCCGGGAGTATCACACAAAGTGTGGTATGGACCTTATAACTATGAGGCGAATGGTGCATCGGTGATGCTCGCCTTCTATAATCAGGAAAGTAAAGAGAATAATATCCAGTCGGCCTTTAAAGTCAGCTATAAATATCCTGCCGAAAAGCCTTTTAAGATGAATCTTATCCGGTTTATTCTGGACGACATTACGTATGAATTTCCTTTGGAGATAGAATATTCCGACGTAACAGATGGTGGTAAAGCAGTGGAAGAACGTGATACGCGCACCTTCGTGTTTCCTGAAGTACTGAAAGCGATAGACCGTTCGAAGACGGTTAAAGTGGAATTGGTGGGTGAAGGTGGACGGTTGCTTTATGAGATGCCTGCTTTTCAGCGTGCATCCGTTCATATTGCATACGAATATTTCCGTTGGAATGTGACCAATCCGATGGCTAAATACAGAGCCTGGTAAAACTAATAGTCAACAACTCTAATATGATAAAATATGAAATTTAAGAATTGCTTTGTTGTGATGCTGGGAGTCGCAGCATTACTTTCTGTAACCTCATGTGGAAATACTAAAGTGAAGAAAGACGGATTGGCAGAGGTTGATTCTCTGGCAACTACGTATGTGAACCCTTTGTTCCAGAAAGGTCCTGATCCTTGGGCTCTGTTCCATGAAGGTATTTACTACTATATGCATACCGTGCAAGATAGTCTGGTACTCTGGAAGACTACAGACGTTACCGATGTAAAGAATGCTCCCCGGAAGACTGTCTGGATTCCTACCGAATCTTCTAATAAATGCCATCTTTGGGCACCTGAAATCCATAATATCGATGGCAAATGGTATATCTATTATGCCGCCGATGATGGCAATACGGATAATCACCAGATGTATGTATTGGAGAATGTAAACAGAGATCCTTTTGATGGAGAGTTTGTAATGAAAGGCCGTATCAGTACGGACAAGGATAACAACTGGGCTATCGACGGTTCTGTATTCCAGAATAAAGGTGAATTGTATATGGTATGGTCCGGTTGGCAAACCCGCCGTGTGGATACCGAAACTCAGTGTATCTACATTGCCCGTATGGAGAATCCCTGGACGCTGGGCTCCGAGAGAGTTCTGATTTCCAAACCGGAATTGGAGTGGGAAAGACATCATAAGAATGAGAACAGTTGGAATCCTTCTTACGATATTTTTGTAAATGAAGGTCCTCAACCCCTGTTGAGTCCTAAAGGTAAGTATGTTCATATAGCTTATTCCGCCAGTGGGGTATGGACTCCGTATTATGCTCTGGGTATGCTGACGGCAAGCACTGACAGCGATATGTTGGACCCGAAGTCATGGTCCAAATCCCAGCAACCTGTATTCAAACAGTCACCTGAGAACGGTGTATACGGTACAGGACACAATAGCTTCTTCCCCTCTCCCGATGGTACGGAATGGTATATCCTGTATCATGCACGCGATACACAGGTAGATCCTGAAGGTGCTGGAGATACCCGTTCACCACGTGCCCAGAAGTTTGTATGGCTCGAGAACGACTATCCCGATTTCGGAACTCCGCTTCCTATAACGGCTCGTCTGGATAAACCGTCGGGAACAGTAGCAACTTCTGCAAAGTAATATCTATTCGATAAAAAGAAACCCTGATGATGAGAAACCGATTATTCTTTTGTTTCATACTCCTGATAGGCGTATCGTTTCTTGCGAAAGCCCAGGATAAGAAAGAAATCCGGAAAGCTGTGAAGCAGCATAACCGGGCAGTCTATCTGAAAGACGGGTGGATACGAGATCCATATATCTGCTTGTGTGAGGATGGCTTCTATTATCTGACTGGTACCACACCCACGTATGGAGATACCCGTGAAGCCGGAGATCCCTATAATCTGGGACTGGATCATGTTTCTCGGAAGATGGGTTTGAAACCGAGTATAGTCGGTTATCAGATTCGTGTATGGCGTAGCCCGGATCTTGCTGAATGGGAATATCTAGGCGAACCCTTTTCGTTGGAAAAGGGATACTGGGCTCGGCAATTCCCGGATGCTTTCCAGAATAAATCTAAGAAAAACTGGTTGCTTTGGGCTCCCGAAATGTACCGGGTAGATGGCAAATGGGTATTTGTACATACCTCACCCGAGCCTGTAGGCAATGGCGCCAATTTCATTATTGCCGATCATGCGGATAAGAATGATTCTTTCGCTTTCCCTATGGGAGATGATATGAGAGATAAGCACGATCCTTCTCTTTTTCGTGATGACGATGGCACTTGGTATCTGACGTGGAGCAATACCGAGATTGCCCCTCTGAAACCGGATTTTCAGGGATTGGCAACAAAGCCTGTACATATTGATCCTTCTGACCGCAGCATCGGGCACGAAGGTGCAACTATACGGAAGATAGGAAAGAAGTATGTACTTTTCGGTACGGCATGGTCTACGGATGACTCCCGTAAGGGATCTTATAATCTGTATTATTGCACAGCCGACCGGATAACCGGTCCTTACAGTGAACGTCGTTTTGCCGGCCGTTTCCTGGGACATGGAACTCCGTTTCAGGATAAGAAGGGCCAATGGTGGTGCACGGCATTCTTTAACGGGAATATCGCACCTGTATCCAAATTGGGCATTCAGCCGTAATCCTTTGGCTCTTTTGCATGAAGTCTCAGGGAGATCTTGCTGAAAGGAATAAGGGAAAGAGTTATTGGGGAGTAATGTAGAGGTTTTGGGGTATTATATGTTTGGTATTGCAAGTGATAATTTATATTTTAGACGCCTGAATCTTACAATAACAGGCTTATGAGTTATCATTTACAGGAACAAAACTGCAGATTATCATAAAATAATTTCAAAATATAGGCTTTATGAGAAAGAGTATTATTGCTTTGACCCCACTAATGATTGCTCCCCTCTGTTGGGCGCAAGAGAAGCCGAATGTCGTTATCTTTCTGGTAGACGACATGGGCTATTCCGACATCGGTTGTTATGGGGGTGAGATTATGACCCCGAATCTCGATAAGTTGGCATCTACCGGGGTACGCTTTACCCAGTTCTATAATACATCCCGTTCTTGTCCGGCGCGTGCCAGTCTGATGACCGGACTTTATCAGCACCAGGCAGGTATCGGTCAGATGTCCGAGGACCCGGGAACGTTTAAGAAAGAAACACAACGGGATATCAATGATTGGGGTTCCGAAGGTTATCAGGGTTATCTGAATCGTAATTGTGTCACCATCGCCGAAGTACTGAAAGAAAACGGCTATCATACCTATATGGCAGGTAAGTGGCACTTGGGTATGCACGGGCAAGAGAAATGGCCTTTGCAGAGAGGTTTCGAACGCTTCTATGGTATTTTAGCAGGCGCTGCCAGTTACTTACGTCCGGAAGGTGGACGTGGTCTGACGCTGGATAATGAACATTTGCCTGCACCTGAATCTCCTTACTATACCACGGATGCTTTCACTGATCATGCCCTTCAGTTTGTTGGTGAACAGAAGGATAACAAACCGTTCTTCCTGTATCTGGCTTTCAATGCTCCGCATTGGCCCTTGCAGGCAAAAGAGGAAGATATTCAGAAGTTTACCAAACTTTACCGTTCCAAGGGTTGGGATAAGATACGCCAGGAGCGTTACAACCGGATGCAGAAGATGGGTATTATCGATAAGAACGTTGGTTTCGCCGAATGGGAAAACCGTTCCTGGGATGAACTGACGGAGAAAGAAAAGGATGAATCCGCCTATCGCATGGCTGTGTATGCAGCACAGGTACATTGTGTGGATTACAACGTAGGTAAGGTGATCGACTACCTGAAGAAAACCAAACAACTGGATAATACCTTAATCCTGTTCCTTGCAGACAATGGCGCTTGTGCCGAACCTTATCTGGAATTGGGAGGCGGCAAGCAGGAAGATATTAATAATCCTGCCTGCAATAATATGCCGTCCTATGGCAGAGCCTGGGCGCAAACTTCGAACACTCCGTTCCGGAAATACAAATGCCGTTCCTACGAAGGTGGTATATCCACTCCTCTTATCTTCTCCTGGAACAAGAAACTGGGCAACCGGCATGGCAATTTGTGTACTACTCCGGGTTATCTGCCGGATATCATGCCTACTGTTCTGGAAGCAACAGGTGCTGCATATCCTGAAACCTATCATGGTGGAAATAAGATTCATCCTTTGGTAGGTACCAGTCTGTTCCCCGCCATTACGGAGAAAGTGCCTTCCCTGCATGAATATATGTATTGGGAGCATCAGGGCAATCGTGCCATCCGTTACGGTAACTGGAAAGCAATACGTGATGAAGCAGGTACGGAATGGGAACTTTACGACATTGTGAAAGACCGTACGGAGAAAAATAATCTTGCTTCCCAGCATCCCGATGTACTGAAGAAGTTGCGAAATGAGTGGGAATACTGGGCGATAAAGCACAATGTGCTGCCTAAACATCAGGATTCTCCGATGTTGTTTGCCGATACTACTCGTACAGGCTGGCCTTTCTCGAAAGATCCGCATGTGATTCCATTCCACGGGAAGTATCTGATGTATTACTCTGTACCTCCTAAGGGAAACTCGGGTTGGGGAATAGGTATAGCAGAGAGTACGGACCTGACGCAATGGAAGCCTATCGGTTCTTTGTCTCCGGCTGCCGACTATGAGGCTAAGGGCTTGTGTGCGCCGGGTGCACTGGTGCGTAACGATACGATCCATCTATTCTATCAAACGTATGGTAATGACAAGAAAGATGCGATCTGTCATGCATGGTCGGTAGATGGCGTGAACTTCACACGTAATGCTACCAATCCTATTTTTGCCCCTAAAGCGGGTGACTGGAATTGCGGACGGGCCATTGACGCGGAAGTCATATTTGCAAAAGGAAAGTATTTCCTTTATTATGCTACCCGTACACCCGACTATGTGAAACAGATTGTAGGTGTGGCTACTGCTCCTGCAGGTACGAATTTCAATCGGGAAACATGGGCGGAGGCCTGTGACCGTGCCATCTTGGTTCCCGAATGGCCGTGGGAGGAAACTTGTATAGAGGCTCCTTCAGTAGTAGAGATGAATGGTACGCTATATATGTTCTATGCAGGGGCTTACAATAACCGTCCGCAGCAGATAGGACTGGCAACCAGTACAGATGGTATCTACTGGAGGAAAGTTTCGAATAAACCTTTCCTGGCGAATGGAGATCCGGGGGCCTGGAACTATTGCGAATCGGGTCATCCGCATATCTTCAAAGATAAAGACGGGCAGACCTACCTCTTCTATCAGGGCAATGAGGATTTTGGCAGAACCTGGTTCCTTTCACAACGAAAGATTATCTGGAGGGACGGTTTCCCTCAACTGAAATAACTATCTTTTTACCAAATCTCTGCAATTATATGGTAGGATGTTTTTAGGATTAGTTAATTAGTGAAGAAACAGTAGAATAGGATGTAAATCCTGAATCTACTGTTTCTTTTTTTAGGGTTATGCTCTAAGTTTACTTTTTAGGGAAGATGATGCGGTAGTTTCCACTCAGATGCATGAAGGCGAAGAGGCGGAGCAGTCCGTCATAGTAAGCATCGAAGTATCCGTCTTCATACGGCTCGTGTTTTGCGTTCCACAACTTGTCTACGAACTCACGGCTTTTCTCGTGAGTGCACATCAGTGAGGCGGCGGCAGAAGTGGCTACTAAGCCTAAAGAATGTCTCAACGCCTTGTGTTCTCCGGCTTTAAGGGTATCTTTTACCTGCGTACCGTCTATGTTGTACTGGTCTACGAAGGTATCAATGCCCTGACTGTAGAGAAAGTTCTGGATTTTATTGCCGTATTCCTGTTGCCACTCTTTGTCGGCACATGCCCAAGAGTAATCTAAAGCAATATTCATCGGTACACGCCAGGAGTCGAAGCGGAAAGCATCACCAATAATGCGGTTATTGCCCAGCAGGCTACCGTCATAGTTGTTGTAATCGGGGTTCAGACCGGTTACGGGGTGGATGCTTTTATGCAGGTATTCACGACTGCGTTCGGCACATTCACGCCAGAAGTCGGCTCTGCCATCATCGGCCCAGCGTGCCCATACTTCATAGAAAGCGGGTACATGATAAGATGGATCGGTGAAGAGGCCACCCCGTATGTCGGGGACGAAGGTGATGAGCTTATGCTCTACGTTGATAAAAGGCATTACACGGTCTGTACCATCTTTCTCCATGGAACAGTTCAGGATATTCCGGGCTTCGGCAAGGTAGTCGATACCGGTGTCATTTCCCCAACGGTTGGAGGCGAAGATGAGGGCGGTTACATAGTAAAGCTCTCCGTCGGAGGCGGGGCCTTGGGAGTTACGGGTACCGTCCGTCTTGCAGCTCCAGGCGAAGTACCCTTTCAACGGACCTTCCTGGTGCTGCATGTACTTTGTGCCCCATCGCCAAAGGCGGTCGAAAATGTCTTTACGGTCGAACTGGACAGCAATCATTAATCCGTAAGACATACCTTCGGTACGAACATCGTGGTTCTTGATGTCGCTGATGTATGCCATGGAGTCGCCTACTTCGAAGTAAACCTTGTTCGGACCGTAGAATACGCCGTCGAAGACGGATTGGAGTTTGGCATCGATATCTGCCTGTTTGTAACCCATCTCGGCGAAAAGATTCCGGTACTTTTGCGTTTCAAAGGCACCTTTATCCCAAGGCTTTGTAGGGTCTGCCTGGCTGCACGATGTACCGGCGATGAGGCAGAGGAGAAGATAGAATAAGTTCTTCATAGGAGTAACTTTAATAGAATCGTTATTTGATAGTGACAGGAATGGATTTCAGCTGTTTCAATTCTGATGTACCGCCATACAGTATTTCATACTCACCTTCTATCGGTCGCATTGTATTGGTACCCGTATCGAACCATTCAAAGTTTTCTTTGCTCAGAGGTATGGTAACCTGATTCGTTGTTCCTTTAGCTATCGCTACACGTTTGAAGGCACGGAGTGCATGCGACGGTCCTTCCTTATCACCCGGACGGCGCAGATATACCTGTACAACTTCTTCACCATCGTATTTACCAGTGTTGCTAACAGGGATGGTTAGAGTGACTTGTTCTCCGTCCTTGATTTCCGGTGTATTCAATGAAGCGTTTCCATATTGGAAAGTCGTATAACTCAATCCATGTCCGAAGGGGAAGAGGGGAGCTTCCGTCATATAACGGTAAGTGCGTCCTTTCATGGAGTAATCTTCGAAGTCCGGCAATTGGTTAGTGCTTTTATAGAAAGTCACCGGAAGACGTCCGGCCGGGTTATAATCTCCGAATAGAACGTTTGCAATGGCTGTACCACCTGCCTGACCGGGATACCATGCCTGCAAGATGGCATCGCATGTTTTTGTTTCGGGAGTCAGGGCAATGGCAGAACCGGAGAAGTTGACAAATACAATCTTTTTCCCAGCTTTCTTTAGTTCGGCAAGCAGGCGGCTTTGTATGGACGGAAGTTCGATGGTTTCGCGGTCGCCTCCCTTAAAACCGGGGATGTTGACGTGCATTTCTTCGCCTTCCACTGCAGGGGATATACCTCCGGCAAAAATGATGATATCTGCTTCTTTCACCTTATTTACAGTCTGTTTCAGGTCGACGGGAACTTCGCGTCCCATATCGAAATCGAGTGCGGCATCACGGTTGCGGAAAGCAAAATCAATCTTGATATGATATTCTTTTCCGGCTTCTGCCTGGAGGGTATAGACTTTGGTTTTATTCTTGAAGTTCATGCCTGCAGCCACTTCCTTACCGTCAATGGAGAGTTTCGTTATGCCTTGAGTCTGGAAGCGGAAGGCGATGTCTTCACTTTTAACAGGGCGGAATACTGATTCGTAGCTGGCGGAGAAATCTTGCAAGTTGATGCCGGCTGCAAAAGTAGTGGCACCGGTGGTGATGAAGTGGAAAGGAGTGCTGATATAGTTTGTCACATCCGGTGTTCCTTCCTGTTTCGTATTGTTCCAGTATTTGGCGCTGAAACCTTGTTTGCCATCCATGCTGCATTGCTGGAATACGCTTTGTAAAGTGACGTCGGAGGTAAGGTCACATCCGGGTTCATAGATGATCTGTGATTCGGGCAAGTACTTGCGGATACCTTCCAGTAGAGTAACGGTATGTCTGGGGAAGCCATTATAGTTACCCCATTGCATTACGGAGTCATTGGCGTTGGGACCTACGAGCGCTACTTTCATACTTTTGTTTAGAGGCAGTATATCTTGGTTATTTTGCAATAACACAAGACTCTCACGTGCCATGCGGAGTGCCAGTTCACGATGTTCCTTACTATCTACTACACTGTAAGGAATCTGTGTCCAGGATACTTGCGAGGGCTCGTCCATTTCGCCCAGCTCAAAGCGGGCTTTCATCAGGCGCTTTAGTGAGATATCTATTTGATTCTCGTCAATCAGGCCTTCTTTTACAGCTTCGGGCAGTGATCCGTAGCTATCTCCGCATTCTATATCTGTTCCAGAGAGTACTGCCTTGGCTGAGGCATGTTGTTTGTCGGGATCGGTTTCATGAGCACCCTTATTGTAGAAGTCGCTGATTGCCCAGCAATCCGACACTACTATTTCTTTGTATCCCCATTCATCGCGGAGGATTTGCATTAACAGGCGATTACTTCCACAGCAAGGTTCACCTTCAAAACGGTTGTAGGCACACATCACTTCTTTGACATGGGCTTTTTGAACGAGGTCTTTAAATGCAGGTAGATAGGTTTCCCAAAGATCACGCGGGTCGATGTTCTCGGCATTGAAACTGTGACGGTTCCATTCCGGACCGGAGTGTACGGCATAGTGCTTGGCACAGGCATGCAACTTGTCATACTTTTCTCCCTCAGGACCTTGCAGTCCGCATACGACTGCTACTCCCATCTGGCTGGTGAGGTAAGGGTCTTCTCCGTAAGTTTCTTGCCCCCGTCCCCAGCGCGGGTCGCGGAAGATGTTGATGTTGGGTGTCCACATGGTCAACCCCTGATAACGCTTCAATCCTCCTTCTTTGCTGAACTCGGTGGTTTTGGCGCGTGCTTCGTCCGAAACAGCAGTGAATACGTCGTAAAGTAATTCGTTGTTGAAAGAAGCTCCCATGCCGATGGCTTGCGGGAATACGGTTGCCAGTCCGGCACGTCCTACGCCGTGTAGGGCTTCGTTCCACCAGTCATAGGCTTTTATGCCCAGTCGGGGAATGGCGGGAGATGTGTTTTGCATCAGGGCGGCTTTCTCTTCCAGTGTGAGTCGGCCTACCAGATCATTGGCACGCTCTTCCGGGCTTAGTGTCGGGTTCTTGTAGGGAGGTTGTGAACAGGAAAGGAAACACAAGCAAAGGCATCCGATTCCGGTGAGCAACTGAAGTTTCTTTTTCATGATAGTAGTGCGTTTTTATAGTTATTAATGAACTTCTGTTTCGTCATTGTGGATGACGATTACAAAAATAGGGAGAAAAGGGGATTCAAGGGAAGAATCGTATTTCAGATAGTTGAGCCTATGTTACAGATTTCCTTCGGATGTTACATCTTGTTTTGCTGGGGTTACATTCAACGAAAAAATGCCCTGTAACAAGTATTTTTGGGAGGGGATATTGTAAATTGGTAATGTTAGTTTATGCTATCTATTTTCTCACAGCGGATCAGTACTTTCCGTTCATTGTTCAAGGTGGTAGCAAACAGATAAACATTTCCGCCTTCGCCTAACTTAATCCGTTTACGAAGTTCCGCTACTGAACTAGGAAAGTTCCGGACTGTGATATTGGCTTTCTTTATGTCCCCTAATACGGTTTTTAGTTCTTTCTTATTCAATGTGCACATATTGGTTATCCGGAAACTTCTTCCGGGAAAGTTCTCTATCAATGCATTGGAAGTATAGAGGTGGCTGTTGGGGTGCAGCTTCTTTATTTTATATCTATAAGCTATATTGCGGAAAGCACCTGCTTTGAGGATAGATGCATTGGGTTCATACAGATATTTATCTAAAGTATCGGTATATTCACTTGGACTTGATAGTTCCTGTTCGCGGGTGAAGGTGAAGAATTGCCCGGTTTTCTCTATACTGCTTCCATCTTTCGTTTGCAGGTTGATGCAATGAATAGGAATATTTTCTGCGGCAATGGAGTCGTGTGCTAAGATAAGTAAGAGTTCCTTGCACTCATTATTTACAGAAATAATATGCGCTTCCTGTACGTGATTTAAATCCTGAATGGCTAAAGACAAGTCGAGCATAGGGGAGAGCTTCATCATGATGTGCTGTGCTTTTTCGAGCAGTAGGGGTTCCAGTTCTGCTACATTCGGTTCACAGTCGGCAATGGCGACGGTCTTACCGCCGTGTCCGTCGCGACGGGCAGGGTCAATGAATATCCAGTCAACAGAAGACATTTCTTGCAGATGCCGGATGGAGTCTTTGTTTTCTATCCGGATATGGTTCAGGCCCAGTAGCGGAAAGTTATGCGAAGCAATCTCACAAAGTGCTTCCTGTCGTTCCACATAGGTGACGTGATGGAATTTAGAAGAGAGAAAGGCGCAATCTATACCGAAGCCTCCGGTTAAGTCGGTCAGTGCAGCGGAGGAAAACTCCGGAATGATAGATGCTTTATATCGTGCCGTAGCTTCCGAGGAACATTGTTCTAAGGGTAAGTGACGGGGATACAGAATGCCTTCTTCTGCATACCAAGATGGCATTTTCTCTGCTGCTGACTGTCTGCCTGCTATCTGTGTCAGTGCGACAGGCATATCCACATTGGGATACTTCGGTGCTTGCAGAGCCAGGTTGCGTACATCATCCTTGCAGTGTTCACGTATAAAACGAAGGGTTTCGTCATTCAATTCCATAAACCTTGTCGTTTAGTAGTTTCTTTGAAGCCATAGCCCGAAGAAGCGGTCATAAATCTGATAGGCTCCTGCCTCTTGCGTGACAAAATCCTTTTCCAACAGCCCTTTTAATGCCGATTGCACGGAGCTGGAAGATGGTAATCTATATTTCTTAATGAATGCACCGGAGGTGATAGCGCTTGCTTTTCCTTCTTTGGTTATGGCAATGAGCAATTCTTTTTGTTTTTCGGGCATTCGGAAAAGGGTTTCGGAATAGGTATATTGAAATGAGCCTATGATTTGGCAGATGGCTTCCTCTACCATCGAAATATCGGCAACCTGATTGACGGGTGTCATGTCATAAAGGGTGTGCAGTACTTTCTGCATGTACCAGGTTATACCATCGAAATATTTGTATATGTGTTCGATGGCTTCTTTGGATATAGTCTTATTTGCTTCTTTGAAATGTTTCTGAGCAAATTTGATGTATTCTTCTAAAGGAATGCTTTCCAGATGCATCATCGATACGCTCTGATAAAAGGGACGTGATGCTGTCAGGAATATATTACCCATAATGTGCCTCTGGCTTCCGGCAAAGATGAAGTGGGCATTGTTGCAATGTTGCACATAAGTACGCAGGATGGCTTCTACATTGTCTTCTGCATAATTGGTGATTTGCTGGAATTCGTCAATGGCTACGATACAGGGCTTGTTGGCCTGTTCCAGATAATGAAATATTTCATCCAATGTAGCATCCGGAGACTGGATGTCTCCCAAGCCTAAATTGAATGAAGGGTTACCATTAAAGTCGAATGTCAGACTGGCTTGCAGCGACTTCATACTTTCCCAAAAAGTTTGTATTGCTTTCTTGCCCGAGGATTTCAATGACTCAATAATTTCTTTACTAAGGGCAAACACAAACTCACGCAGAGATTTAGTTGCATATATGTCAATAAAGAATGTGTAATATGTCTTTTGAATTTCTTTACTCTGGAAACAATGACGTATCAATCCTGTCTTACCCATTCTTCGCGTTGAGATTAACGCGATATTATTACCATTGGTCATTTGGCGGATAAGTATTTCGCTCTCCGCTTTCCTGTCACAGAAATAGGCGGGGGATATGTATCCGTTTATAATGAAAGGGTTTCGGATGATTGGCATGGCTTCTTTACTTTATGATGATTATGCAAAGATAATTATTATAAAGTAATAATGCAAAGAAAATAATAATGGCTTCACTTAAATCTGTATTTGTGCTTCCCGAAGCATTGTCTCCATGATATCCAGATCAGAGTTGACTTCACCTTGCAGCAAATACTTGTCCCGCTTACGGACTACCTTCTCATAAATCTCCTTCGCACGCTCCGGCCGGTTCTCCCAATACAAGGCAAGTGCACACAGCAAGCGTTGTTTGGAGGACATCATGGTCTTGTATCGCTGGATGTATCTCTTTGTCCTGTCTGTATAAAGTCGCTCCACTTCTTCTTGTCTTCGTTCGCCTATCAGTTCGAGGAACAAGAGTTCGCACTCGATTTCTTTTACGTATAATCCTACAATTTCTTCTTTGTGTTGCTCTATCTCGCTGAAAAGGACCTGCGCTGTCTTGAACTCTTTCCGGTCGACATAGCGCGAGATATAGAGTAACTTTACGGCAACTTGCATGATATTCTTATAGTCTGTCACTTCATCGTTCGGGAACCATTCGTCCGGCATATCTTTCAGTCTCATGCCTTTCTGAACTTCAGCGTTGACGGCTAATTGAAGGGCCAGGTACTTCCGGGTATTCAGGTCGCGGTGCATCAATATCAGGTTGTAAGCATCATTCGTGATGCCCGACATTTTCAATGGAATGCCGTTCATCAGCGCCAGGAAGAAACCGCAGATAAAGGAAAATAGGAGGAATAGATGCAGGGGTAACGGCAGTTCAGGGTACGAAATCCAAAGAATAAGTGCGATGATTCCCGTCAACAGATTCATCAGTACCCCGCCTGCATTGTACCAGAAGTAAGGCATTTGTTCGTAAGGCTTATCCGGTGGGGAAAGCAGGCATTGGCCGCCTGTACCGGAGATGGAGAAGCGTTTGAAGCGGAACTTTCCACCTTCCTTTATCAGGGTGAGGCTGCCCACACGGAAAGAGACGAACCGGTAGCCGGTAGCAAGCCCGAAAATCAGATGTCCGCCTTCGTGCAGGATGATTTGTACGAAGACAGCAAGTATGAGGCATACCAACGACAGGATACAGGAGAGCAATAATCTGCTTAGCTGTACATTTCCCATGTTGCCGAAGAATTCACTGAGTGTGGTTTCCGTAAAGAATGTAATGCAAAGCATCACTGCCCCGAAGCCGATGCATGCACCGAACAGGGTGGAAAGTATAAGTTTGAGAGCTTGTTTCATAGTTGTTCCGGTATGAGTTTTTACCTGGTTTCTCTGCACAAATATATGGAAATATAGGGGATTTTTACGGTATAACCCTGTATTTTTGTTTGGCTTCCTGCCGGCTGCACCAGTTGAAGTGCCACCATTCACTGGGCAGAGTGCGGAAACCTGCGGCACGCATAATGGTGCGCAACAGTTGGCGGTTCTCTTGTTCCTGTTTCGTCATTTTTCCGCTTTGCACCAGGGCGGCTTCGTTCGTGATATGGGCTTCGGGACCCAGATGGTCTACTTTCGTGCCCATCGGCAGAGGGACTCCCGCTTCATCCAGTATGCTGATGTCTACTGCCAGACCGTAGTTATGCAGTCCGCCGCCACGTGCCGGGTTGGAGACGTAGATATATTTGGAAGTGCCTTTCACCACGTTCCACATCTTTTGCTGTACGCTCATGGGGCGGGCGGCGTCGTAAACAATCAGGCGGTAGCGGGGATGCCGCTTCTTTAATTCCTGCTGTGCCCGTAGCAGTCCTTTCAGGGCGTCGGGGTGCAGATAGGCCTCGTGCAAATCTTCGTATAACACCCGTCCGGTGAAGTTATCGGCACGCGTATACATCAGGTCGATGGCAATGGTGCTGTCTGCTTCGGCAATGTTTACGAAACCGAGATTTTCCATGTGGCGGGCAGTCTGGCTTTGTTGTGCTGCAAGGGGGATGAACCAGAAGGTTATTAAAAGATAAAATAGATGTTTCATACAATTCTTTTAGGGATTGCAAAGGTACGAATTCCCAAGGAATTTAGTATATTTGTGAGATACATAGATTTTGTCTATCAGTGTATAGATTTTGTCGGTTGGAGGTAAACCTAAGAAGAACTACTTTTGTTACATAATAATTCATTCATTAAACAAAATCCCATGGAAGAGAAAAAACTAACCGCTGCTAATGGTCGACCAATCGCCGACAATCAGAACACCCAGACAGCCGGACAACGTGGTCCGGTCATGATGCAAGACCCTTGGTTTCTTGAGAAACTCGCCCACTTTGACCGTGAAGTGATTCCCGAAAGACGTATGCATGCCAAAGGCTCCGGTGCTTATGGCACGTTTACCGTGACACATGACATTACGAAGTACACCCGTGCCGCCATCTTCAGCGAAGTAGGCAAGCAGACGGAGTGCTTTGTCCGTTTCTCTACCGTGGCCGGTGAGCGCGGGGCTGCCGATGCCGAGCGTGACATCCGTGGTTTTGCAATGAAGTTCTATACTGAAGAAGGCAACTGGGACCTGGTAGGAAATAATACCCCCGTATTCTTCCTGCGTGACCCGTTGAAATTTCCTGACCTGAATCACGCCGTCAAGCGCGACCCGCGCACCAATATGCGCAGCCCGAACAACAACTGGGATTTCTGGACCCTTCTGCCCGAATCTCTCCATCAGGTGACCATCACCATGAGCCCCCGTGGCATTCCTTATTCCTATCGCCACATGCACGGTTTCGGCAGTCATACCTATAGCTTCATCAATGCCGATAACAAACGCATCTGGGTGAAGTTCCACCTGCGCACCCTGCAAGGCATTAAAAACCTGACCGACCAGGAAGCCGAAGCCATCATTGCCAAAGACCGCGAATCGCATCAACGGGATTTGTACGAGAGCATCGAGAAAGGCGATTTCCCGAAGTGGAAGTTCCAGATTCAATTAATGACCGAGGAAGAAGCGGATCATTACCGCATCAATCCATTCGACCTGACGAAGGTTTGGCCGCATAAAGATTTTCCGTTGCAGGATGTAGGTATCCTGGAACTGAACCGTAATCCCGAAAACTACTTCGCCGAAGTGGAACAAGCTGCCTTCAACCCCCAGAATATTGTAGAAGGTATCGGCTTCTCTCCCGACAAGATGCTACAAGGCCGCCTCTTCTCTTATGGCGATGCCCAACGCTATCGCTTGGGTGTAAACTCAGAACAGATTCCGGTGAACAAGCCCCGTTGTCCGTTCCATGCCTACCATCGTGACGGCGCCATGCGCGTAGATGGTAACTATGGTTCAGCCAAAAGTTATGAACCGAACAGTTATGGCGAATGGCAGGATTCTCCCGAGAAGAAAGAACCGCCTTTGAAGGTTCATGGCGACGTCTATAACTACAACGAGCGTGAATATGATGATGATTACTACAGCCAGCCGGGCGACTTGTTCCGACTGATGCCTGCGGACGAGCAACAACTGTTGTTTGAAAACACTGCCCGCGCCATGGGTGATGCCGAACTCTTCATCAAGCAGCGCCACGTGCGCAACTGCTATAAAGCAGACCCGGCTTATGGCACAGGTGTAGCCAAAGCTTTGGGTATCGATTTGGATGCAGCTTTGAAAGAGACGCGATAGGTATGAATTGTCTTTTGATAAATGACAGGTTATAACTATCAATTCTAAATATGTTTTTTGTCATACTTTGCCTACATCCTACACCAATGTCCGCTTTCTATTGATTGTCAATTAGATATCGGAGATGTAAAAGGGTGTAGGCAGATGTATGAAATCTTCTGCCTACACCCCGAAACATGCCTTGAAGTGCATGGATTACTCTGTAACTTATTTATTATCAGCTATTGTGAATGCTTTATGTGCATCTTGCCAGTTTATGTGCAAATATCCCTTTTTCTCAAGTAAATAGAGGATATTTAGCCCTTTCTTCTTCGAAAAGTCAGTAAACAGTGGCAATCTTTTTATGATATGCGTGTATAAAGAGGGCAATTCTCCGTTACTAATCCCCCATTGCCCCTTTCCTTTTCCCCTTTTGCTTTAAAGAAAATGATGTTATGCCATAGGCAAAACCTCGTTTCTCAATTGCGGGCTGTCCGGTTTCCACTTGCGGGCCGTGCAGCCCCCGATTGGAAACCGTACGTCCCGCAATTGGAGGACGAAGTTTTGTTACTGGCAAAAGGATAAAAACAATAAGGCAAAGTATAGTTTTCAACCTATCCTATTTGAATCTTTGTTGTTGTATTGGGATGATAATGCCTTTAGTTTATAACATCCGGAAACCGGTAAATGCAAGTCTTGTAATCGTCTATATATGAATAGTTTATTCTCTAAGCTTTGTGAACACATTCAGAAAGCTTAGAGAACGTGTTCACAAAGCTTTCCGAATACGTTCAATAAGCTGAAAGTATATCTTTGCCTATGACGAATATCATTTGATTCAAGTTTGTAGCTCGTAACTTTACTCCTTATCTTATCCGTTATGAATCAAATCCAACTACTCATTTGCGTGTCTTAGTATTCATCGCTCAGAGACACCACCTTCAATTGTTTTTCAAACGTCGCCAGCGGTAAGTCTGTGTAGACTTCCACCTTAACTGAACTTCCGGGAAGTATATCGAAATAGTTGTCGCTGAAGGAGCTGTTTGCGTCTCCGGTAGCAATGAAGACGGCACGGGCGAAGTTATCACTACTAAGCGTTACTTCAAAACCTCCTTCAATGGGCTGTACACTGGTTGCAAGTTGGGCCTTGGGATAGTTCACCTCTTTTTGCTTCACCAGGAAGTAGTTGTTGGTATAGTTGCTATTCCCTTTATCCGTCAAGAGAACGGCATGGATGAAGACGTCTTCTTTGCGTACTCCTTTCAGGGCTTCATCCAGTGGGACGGAGAAAAGCGCCTTGCTGCTATTGGCATCCACTATCACATTCCGCTTGTAGCTGTTGAGAACTTCCCCCGTCAGCTTCATGACTTTTACCTCAAGCCTACCGTTGCAAGCCTTGTGGCGGTCGGAAACAATCTGAACTTTCAACTGCCCGTCTTCGTCGGCTATGGGAGATACAAGGATGTCCCGGTAGGCTTTGCGGGCGAAGTAATGCTGCGCTTTCCAGCGACCGTAATAGTCGCGGCTTGCCCAGGAAGCCACGGGCCAGCAATCGTTATGCTGCCAGAAGAGCGTTCCCATACAGTAAGGCATATCCCGGCGGTGCGCTTCGATGGCGGTTTTGATGGCGTCGCCTTGCAACACATGGTTCATATAAAGAAATGCTTCGAAGTTTCTGGGCTTGCGGTATTCGTTCAGCAGATAGGTTTCAATCAACTCGTTGGCATGCATACCTCCCCGCTGATGCGACATCATGACTTCCGAATAGATGTCCCAATCCTCTTGACGCGGTGCATAGCGTTTCACCGATTCAAATTCGGGGAAGGACTGGAAACCGTATTCGCTAAAGAAACGGCTTCTCTCCTTATTATACATTTCAATCGGCTTCTTGCCGTGCCATACTTCCCAGTAGTGGCGGTCGCCGTTGCGGTCGTCGCTGCCGCCATCATAGTGGGCGAAGGGGGAAGAAGGCCAATAGAAGCTTTCGGGAGCATACTCTTCTACCACCTGAGGGAGTGTGACGTTGTACTGGTCGTTGAACTGTTTCCAGATTTTCTGTTCGTATTCGGGGTTCTGAGCTTTATACCGCTTCTGCCAGCCCCAGTTGAACCAGGCATCGTTACATTCGTTGTTGCCGCACCAAAGGGCGATGCAGGCATGGTTGCGGAGCCGCTTCACGTTGTCGATGGCTTCTTGACGGATGTTTTCCAGAAGCTCCCCTTCGGCGGGATAGAGGCTGCACGCAAACATGAAGTCCTGCCAGACGAGGATGCCGTAGCGGTCGCAAAGTTGGTAGAAAAGGTCGCTTTCGTAGGTGCCGCCGCCCCAGATGCGGAGCATGTTCATGTTGGCGTTGGCGGCGTCGAGGATGGTCTTTTCGTATTGCTCTGGTGTGACGCGCGGCAGGAAGTTATCCTGCGGGATATAGTTGGCACCTTTGGCAAATACGGGGATGCCGTTCAGTTCTACGTAGAAGGTTTTTCCATCTTTGTCCGGGCGGTTGATGATTTTGAGTGAGCGCAGGCCCACTTCTTCTGTCCAGGCATCGGATGTCTGATTATTGACGGTGAGGTCTGTGCGGAAACTGTACAGATGTGGTTCGCCCAGTCCGTTGCTCCACCATAGTTTCGGGCTCTTGATGGAGAAGGGTAGGGAAATCTTGTTGATGCCTTTCTGCAGGGAAACGGTTTGCCCCGCCAGTACTCTGCCGGAAGCGGCTTCGGTGATGGTGACGTTTGCCTGGTCTATCTCCTTGTCTGCCAGTATCTCCACTTCTCCGATGAGGGATGCACGGCTTTTGCTGACTTCCGGCTGGCGGATGAAGACATCGTTGATTCGGGCATTATCCCAGGCTTCCACATATACAGGCCGCCAGATGCCGGAGGTGACGAGGCGGGGGCCCCAGTCCCATCCGTAGTGGTAACCAGCTTTGCGGGCGAATACGCTGACTTTCTTATTGAATACTCCGCCGTTCTCGGACTGGTCGTTGCCGGCTTCATACTGGTAAGGCAGGGCGTCCCACTTGGGAATATCCACTTTGATGGGGGAGTGGAAATAGATTTTCAGTACGTTCTCACCGGGTTTCAGGTCGGGCTTGATGCTGGTTTTCCATTCGCGGAACATGTTGTTGGCTTCCAGTATCTTCTTCTCGTTCAGGTATACGTCGGCATACGTATCCAGTCCTTTGAAGATGAGGTCGATGTTCTCCCTTCCCATCATTTCGGGGGTGAGTTGGAAGGTGGTCTGGTATATCCAGTCTTCTTTGTCAATCCATTGCATGCCTCGCTCGTTGAGGCGGAAGAAAGGGTCTTCGATGATTTTGTTGTCCATCAGGTCGGTGTGCACCACTCCGGGCACGGTGGCGGGATACCAGTTGCTTAGTCTGGCTTGCTTGAACTTCCATCCTTCATTCAGTTCTTTGCGCAGGGGGACGGCTATCAGGAGGGCGCTGCACAGGAGTGATGAGGTCAGCAAAGACGCTCGCTTCAGGTTTAAATTCGGCTTTTTCATTATGTATAAGATGTTTCTCAGCCCAAAGATAATAATAATGAGGTTGTGTCAAAAGTAAGAATCACTATCATTTCGCTCTGTCATCCTGAACGTAGTGAAGGATCTGCTCCCCTGAATGCACAGAGAAGAGATCCTTCGACAAGCTCAGGATGACAAAATGATACGCTTGTCAGAGTTTCGACACAACCTCAAATCAATGTACCTTTACTTTATAATTATCTTAGAGATATGGAATGATTGTGATATAAATACCCGTAATAATAGCCGAAGTGATAACCCCGGAGATATTTGCTCCCAAGGCATCCCCCAGAATGAACGAGTCAGGATTATCCTTACTAACCAGCTTTTGAGCTACCTTTGCTGTAGTCGGCACACAACTGACAGCTGCAATGCCGATTACCGGATTATAATTTCCTTTCTTAATGAAGTACATGATGTATCCTCCCATAATGCCGCCGATACCCGAAAGCAACAATGCCACTATGCCCAATACTAATAATTTCAGAATCTTCGGATCGAGCAGTAGATGTGCATCACAAAGCACGCCCAGCAATACGCCCAACATAAATGTAGAGCCATAAAGCAACGGACCGCTAACGAAATCATAAATATGCTTCATGCCTGATTCACGTACGGCAACTCCCAGGAAGAGAGAGAAAAACAACGGCGAAGCCACCGGGAACAAGAAGCACAACACTGCACACAGCACAGCCGAGAATGCCAGTTTCACCTTGGCATCGTAGTTTTTAGGTGCTTTCTTCGAAGTCATCTTGATGGCACGCAGGCGTTTGGGAACCAGTAACTTCACCAGATACGGGTAGCCGCCATACGTTAGTCCCAGATACAGATAAGCCACTACTGTGATAGGTACAAATAAATGTTTGGCCAAAGCCAGTGATGTAAACAGAACCATAGGACCATCTGCACCTCCTACCATAGCTACAGAAGCACTTTCTTGCAATGTCAGGCCAAGGGCGGAAGCTACGGGGATAGTCAGGAAAGTACCCAATTCGGCACATAAAGCCAGGAAAAGGCTGACGAAAGGCTTTTGTAGCAGAAAGCCTACATCCAACAAAGTGCCTATGCCCATAAATACAAAACAGGCTATCAATCCGTTACTGAAGGTGAGTGTATAGACAGGTTGCAAAAAGTCTATCTGCATCGTATTCATCAGGTCATCCGTATCCGAAAGCATCGGATCGAGAAAGAGGTTGCCTAATGTGCCGTCCGGCATGAAAAGTGTTCCGCAATTGATGGCAACCATACCCAGCCCCATCGGAATCATTACCATAGGCTCAAGCACTCCTTTCCAGCCCAGATATATGAGTAACAAACCTAAAAGGATTAAAAAAACACGGGCTGATGCAAGCAGGTAGCCACTTTCCATCATTGTCCCAAAACCTTGGAATAGGGTCGCGAAATCTATATTTTCCATACTATTTCTTATTCTTATGATATAACATCTCTTCTTGTTGCTTCAGATACATCATGTGCGTATCTTCGGGATAGTAGTAATCCATCAGGTCAGCGTTGGAAACTCCGGCGCTTACTCCATGGTAATATCCACGATAATCGGAAAGCTCACGGTTGACTCCGCGGCTGAATTCTTCGCGTTTATCGTTATAGAGTTCATTTTCTTCTATAGGGATATCCCGTATCATGAGCTCCACCTTCTGGCGCAACTTGCGCAGGCGTCGCAGGCGAAGCAGTTCTTTCTGGTGTGAACTGTAAAAGTCGAATGAGTTGGCAGCAACGGCAATCATTTTGATAATGAAAGCCACGAAGAAGCCGATCACGAATGTAAACCCCATCATTTCGAGGGTAGCTATTAATAAATCGAGCATAGTAATTACATTAAATTTAGATGTGAATAAACAATAGGTTGACCAAAGACATGCCAATGGCATACCTCCGGTAAAGGGGGGAGTAACAAGTAGAGTGGTGGTTTAAATCAGAATATGCTTCAACTCGTAGACGTAATATCCGTAAGAATAACGGATAGCGCTGGGAGTGAAAGAGAGGCTGGCATTTTGTTCCACCGGTAAATGAGTGGAGAATATACGTTGCATCTGTCCTACAGACGGATGGATCTTAAGTTTCAGTAATTTCGATGGAGCGTTAGCTTGATTATAAAAGTTCTCCTGAAGGAGGATGCCGTTGATTTTACGTTCATTGTTTTCATCATTAAAGAACGGGCGGTGAGCAATGGTTGAGTAACAATCTGCTGACATTGAAATGAAACATCCTGTTTGTGTAGGGGTGACGGAAGTATCTGTCGAGGCTTCGGTAATCATCCGAAGTGCCGGCTGTTCCTTTTGCAGAATGACAGACATTCCTAGTGAGAGGCACATAAACAGAAATATATAGTGTAGATGTTTCATCATAGCGTCCGTAAACATAACAAATATCTTTGTGTAATGTTGCTTTCCTCCTCAAGAAAATTTTGTTAAATAGAGAACGGTTTCTTTGTGTATGTTCTGCAAATGTGTATATTTGGAATAATATATCTAAATATATTGTAAATCACAATAATTCAAATTCCTATGAGCAGTAATATATTTCTGATTATCGCCGTGGTCACAACTGGTATTTTTGTGATACAGTTCATTCTTTCCATTTTTTTCGGAGACATTGATGCGGATACAGATGTGGATGCCGACATCAGTAGTGTGGTGTCTTTTAAGGGATTGACGCACTTCGGTATCGGTTTTGGATGGTACATGTATCTGATTGGAAATACTGACATTCAGAGTTATTCCATTGCCATTTTGATTGGTCTGTTTTTCGTTTTTGCTGTGTGGTTTCTTTATAAAAAAGCCTATCAGCTACAGCAGGTGAATAAGACGGAAAAGACGGAAAAATTAGTAGGCCGAGAATGTACCATCTACTTTGGGCAAGGAAATGGCAGATTTACTGTACAGACAAGTCGTGATGGAGCTATGCGTGAGATAGATGTAGTATCTGAAACGAATAAGACTTATCAGACAGGTGATAAAACTATTATTACGGGCTATAAGGACGGAACTCTATATATTCAATAAAACAAAACTCAAAAACATAGATTTATGACACAAGAAATGATGATTATGGCCGCCATACTCGTGGCGGTTATCTTACTTACCTTCATTGGTATTCTTTCCCGTTACCGGAAATGTAAAAGTGACGAAGTACTGGTAGTATATGGTAAAACGGGTGGTGATAAGAAGTCAGCCAAGTTGTATCATGGTGGTGCTGCATTTGTGTGGCCGATAATCCAAGGGTATGAATTCCTGTCCATGAAACCGATGCAGATAGACTGTAAACTGACCGGTGCGCTGTCTGCCCAGAATATCCGGGTAGATGTACCGACCACGATAACAGTTGCCATCAGTACTGATGCGGAAGTAATGCAAAATGCTGCTGAGCGTATGCTTGGGCTGACAATAGATGATAAACAGAACCTGATAACGGATGTTGTGTACGGTCAGATGCGTTTGGTCATTGCCGATATGACGATTGAAGAGCTGAATTCCGATCGCGATAAATTCCTTTCTAAAGTAAAGGATAACATCGATACGGAACTTCGCAAATTTGGTTTGTATCTGATGAACATCAACATCAGCGATATCCGTGATGCTGCCAATTATATTGTCAACCTAGGTAAGGAAGCTGAAAGTAAGGCGTTGAATGAGGCTCAGGCAAACATTGAGGAACAGGAGAAACTGGGTGCCATCAAGATTGCCAATCAAATAAAGGAACGTGAGACGAAAGTTGCCGAAACACGTAAAGACCAAGATATTGCCATTGCCGAGACTAAAAAATTGCAGGAAATCTCTGTGGCTAATGCTGATAAGGATCGAATCTCGCAGGTAGCTATTGCCAACGCTGAAAAAGAGTCGCAGGTGGCAAAGGCTGAAGCTGAAAAAAATATCAGGATTGAGCAGGCTAATACGGAAAAGGAAAGCCGTATTGCCGAACTGAATTCTGACATGGAGATTAAGCAGGCGGAAGCAGGAAAGAAAGCTGCTATCGGGCGAAATGAGGCTCAGAAAGCTGTGGCACAATCTGATGCCGAACTGGCTGTAACGCGTGCCAATGCCGACAAACAGGCCGGTGAAGCTGAAGCACGTTCGGAAGCTGCCGTACAGGCTGCCCGCGAAATAGCTCAAAAAGAAGTAGAAGAGGCTAAAGCCCGTAAAGTGGAATCTTCTTTGAAGGCTGAAAAGATTGTACCTGCTGAAGTTGCAAAGCAAGAAGCCATTCTTCAGGCTGATGCTGTTGCCGAAAAGATTACCCGTGAGGCTGAAGCTCGTGCAAAAGCAACTCTGGCACAGGCTGAGGCTGAAGCAAGAGCCATCCAGATGAAGTTGGAAGCTGAGGCTGAAGGTAAGAAGAAATCATTGCTTGCTGAAGCTGAAGGTTTTGAGGCTATGGTACGTGCGGCAGAATCTAATCCGGCTATCGCTATCCAATATAAGATGGTAGATCAATGGAAAGAAATTGCCGGAGAACAGGTGAAAGCATTCGAACACATGAATTTAGGAAACATTACTGTATTCGATGGTGGAAACGGAGGTACAAGCAACTTCCTGAATACATTGGTGAAGACGGTGGCTCCGAGCCTCGGTGTACTGGACAAACTACCTATTGGCGAGACCGTAAAGGGAATCATCCATCCGGAAGGAAAGGAAGATAAACAGGAAACCCAAAAGGATGAACCAAAGAAAGACGATAAGAAGAAATAATCAGATAACCTTGTCTGCTAAAAAAAAGCGAAGAATTCACAATGGGGCGGATTCTTCGCTTTTGTTTTATAGAATAGTTTAGGTCTTTATATTCCCAGTTGTTCTTTCAATAGCCGATAGCCCGTCAGGCTAACCCGTAATTTAGTTCCGTTTTTCAATAACACTTGGTAGGTTTCTTTTCCGAATAGTTCTACCCGCGATATCTGTGTCACGTTTACAATGGTGGAACGATGGATACGCACAAAGTTGTCACTTGGCAGATGTCCTTCAAAATACTTCATGGTTTGCTCTTTGATGTACTCTCCTGTGGGGGTGATCAAAGTCGCATAATCTCCACACGCCTGGATATATAGCAGTTCATCTACTTTGATGATATGTATTCGTGCCCTGTCTTTTACAGTAATGCGATCAATGGTTTCCTCTTGCTCTTCCGTTTTTTCTGCTTTTACGGATTGCGGTACAATGAATTCATCTTCTTGTGCTTCCGGGGCTTTCACTACTATCAGGTGATACCACAATATAATGGCTATCCATGTCGGTATGCCGAACAGAAGTCTGAAAGGTATGGTAGAGGCAAAAGAGATATAAGGTATTCCTGCAATTCTTACCATAATGTCGCAGACCATGAAGCTGCCCGCAATCCAGAGCAATATTCCTGATACAAGCGTAATGACATTTGTCTGGAGAATGGATACTTGGCCTACTACAAACCAAGCCAGGTATGCCAGTGCCGCAAGCCATCCGATTGTTGTGATTCCGTCGATGATGGCAGGTAGCCAGTCTGTTCCGGTATATCCCCACAACAGAGTTGCCTGGATGATTGCCAGAGCCAATGCCAGCACAAGCATCGGAAACCAACGATAAGGATAATCTATAATTGGATGTGCTCTCATAGGATTAGTCTTTAATCTCTAATCCACCGAAGGAAATATTTCCACGGATTATGAGTGTACTTTCTTTATTAATATTCGCTCCCTGCCAACGCTTATCCTCGCATCCGCCGGCAAAAGCATTACATTGAGGTACGACATTCCAGTCTGAAGGAATGTACAACTCTATTCCACTACAAGTACAGTCGATATCAATATATGTTTCTCCCGGTGCAAGATGCGTGTGGCGCAGATCGATGACAGTCCCTCCGAATGAAGCCCGGATACTGGCTCCTTTAAACAATTCATCCAATACGACATGGCGTACAGAACCAAAAGCATTGTCGGAACGCAGATAACCGTTTTCCGAATCGCATTGCTGCTCCTTGTTTTCCATATTCATGTGTATATGTCCACCTCTTCTTTTAGTCCAGTCCTGATAATGGCCGCTCATATGACTTTTCATCCAGCGTTCCCTACGGCGGGGTTTTACAAAGAACAGGATACCTGCCACAATCAGTGCAACAGGCCAGACAAAGGTCTGTGAGTTCTCCGGTAACCACGATAATCCTCCAACTAAGAAATAGACGCCTATCAGGGTGAGGATAGAACCACTCAGATAATGGCGGTGCGTCATCGTGTAGATACCTAATACAATAAGAAGGCTATGCCAGGATACCACTATGCTAAATAAGTCATACGTAATCCAACCTACGTTACGGGCAAACAGTAATATTCCGGAGATGATGAAGAGTGAAGCTATCAGTACTTTGCCCGATAAACCTGCATGAGACGGGAAGTTTTGTTTCTTTTCCATTATTTCTATTGTTATTGATTCATATTCCATTGTTATGGGTTGATGGCTCAAAGGTAAGCGAATTATTCATCCCTGTATAGCCCTTCCGGGTGATTTCCGGTAGAAAAGCCGATGAGTTCCGGGTATGAATCGGTGAATTCGGAGGGCTTTCGTACGATAACGACACAGATTAGTCCAATTTTTATATAGGTTGTACATAGATTCCGCTATTTTTGTTTCTATAAAAAAAGGAACCTTATAACTGAAGTATACGATGATGAAAAAGACTCCCTTATCAATAATAGTGTTGCGGATGCTGTTACTGCTCTCATTTTTGATTCCCGGATTGTTGTTCGCACAGGATATCCATTTTCAAACATTCGGAGTAGAAAATGGCATCTCGCAACCAACAGTTACATCTATTTATCAGGATGAATTCGGGATAATCTGGATAGGTACTAAAGATGGTTTGAACCGTTATAACGGTACCGATTTTTATATATTCCGTCCGGTTGAGAATGATAAACATAGTCTTTATAATAATAATATAGGTACGATTTGTGGTGATAAGGACGGGCATATTTATATTCGTTGCAAGTATGCCGTAGTTGAATATGATATTAAGAAGAATATTTTTCATACAATTCGCGATAATAACATTCAGGCCATTAGTTACGGTAACTCTCGGCTGTGGGCTTGTACCAAGGACTCTTTATTCACCTATAACCGTGCGGAAGATAAGTTGGAATATTATTATCACCTGGAGGATGTACGCATGTCCTGTGTGACCGAAGACCATGAAGGGAATCTATATGTAGGAACCATGAATAATGGCTTGTACATGCTGGATCGTAATAAGAAATGGCTTAATTATCTCCCAACAAAGGATATAACCTGTATTTATGAAGACTCCAAAAAGAATATTTGGGTAGGTACCAAAGATGACGGGCTTTTCCGACTGGACAGGAACGGTGGAAAAACAAACTATGTGCATGCACCTTATAAGAATGGACTTTCCAGCAATTACGTCCGTTGTGTGGTCGAAGATAACTTGGGTAACTATTGGGTGGGGACTTTTAAAGGTTTGGATAAATTGGATGTCACCACCAATACTTTCACCAATTACAGTGAAGATAACAAACCTTATAGCCTGAGTAATTCTTCCATCATCTGTATGATGAAGGATCAGCAAGGAACTTTCTGGATTGGCACTTATTACGGTGGGGTTAATCTGTTTAATCCGGACTATGAGATTTATACCTATTATTATTCCGATGAATCTCAGCAAGGAAAGCTGACCTCTCCTTTTGCCGGACGAATGAAAGAAGACTCTAAAGGAAATATCTGGATTGCAACGGAAGGTGGTGGAGTGAACTATCTCGATCGAAAAACAAGAAGCTTCGCAGAGTTTAAGCATGATATAAATAAGAATTCCCTTGCATCCAATACGGTACAATCTCTGCATTTGGATGAGGAAAACCAGACTCTGTGGGTAGGTACATTACGAGGAGGATTGGATAAATTGGACTTGAAAACGCATCAGTTTACTAATTACAGGCATATTCCGGGGAAAGAGAATTCGTTGATCAATGATGTAGTACGCAAAGTTATTCCGTATAAAGGAAATCTTTTGCTGGCAACCCATAACGGAATAGGTTTGTTTGATCCTCAAACAGGAGAGTGCACAAAGCTACTGAAAGATAGTAGACTCAATAACAGACAGATCATTGATATGCTTCTTGACAGGAACAATAATTTATGGTTCTCTTATTCATTGGGACTGGTTAAATATAATCTTGAAACCCGGAAACGAGATGAGTATTTCGTTCCTAATAGTTCAAACCGGGTTATAGGCAGTAATTTGATAAATGTACTTTTTGAAGATAAGAAAGGTAATATCTGGGCAGGTTCTTCGGGAGATGGTATATTCCTATATGAGCCGGATAACAATTCATTCAAACCGTTTAACTCACACAATTCGGACCTGATCAATGATTATATCCTTGATATAAAAGAGTCTTTGTCCGGCTATCTCCTGATAGCCAGTAATCAGGGCTTTTCACGTTTTGATATGGAGAACCAGCGCTTTTATAACTATAATAAACAGAATGGTTTTCCGATGACGGCATTGAACCCTTACGGATTGTTTGTGGCCAGCGATAATGAGATATTCCTTTCCGGTCCCAAGATGATGATATCTTTCTTTGAAAAAGAATTGAATTCTTATGTAAAGCCCTATCAGCTTAACTTTACCTCATTGGAAGTGAATAACCAGGTTATATTGCCGAATGATGATTCCAATATTCTCTCTGAGTCTATTTTGTATCAGCCACAAATTACGCTGAATCATAACCATTCCATCATCACTATAAATTTCTCGTTGTCCAATTATGTATCGGTACTGAGAAACCGGATTTACTATAAATTGGAGGGATTTGATAAAGACTGGATGAGTGCAGGTTATCGTAAAGGCATTACTTACACCAACCTGAATCCGGGTAGGTATAAGCTAAAGATAAAGAGCTCTGAGGAATATTCCGGTAAGGAAAGTATTTTTAAGGAAATTGATATTGTGGTGAAGCCACCTTTTTACAAATCTGTCTGGGCATATTGTATTTATGTTATTATTGTGATTGTATCTGTCTATATAGTGGTTAGTTTCTATTCTTCCAAATTAAAGTTGCGGGCTTCACTTGAATACGAGAAGAAAGAGAAGAAACAGATAGAAGAATTGAACCAGTCCAAACTTCGCTTTTTTACCAATATTTCACATGAATTTCGTACTCCGCTCACATTGATTGTGAGTCAGTTGGAGATGTTGATGGAAAGGAATGATATTCAGCCGTTAGTGTACAATAAACTGGTAAATATTCATCGGAATACCTTACGTATGAAGCGCCTGATAACCGAGCTTCTTGATTTCAGGAAACAAGAACAGGGTTTCGAAAAGTTCAAATACAGCAAGCAGGATATTTATGCGTTCCTGGATGAAATCTATCTGTCTTTCAAAGAGTATGCACGGGGTAAACAGATTAATCTTGAATTTCTTAATAAGGATAGGAATCTGGAAGTCTGGTTTGATGTAGTACAGCTTGAAAAGGTGATTTATAACTTGCTGTCCAATGCTTTCAAATATACATCTCTGGGTGGTACAGTCTCCTTATCAGTACAGGAATATGAAAATAGTGTGGTTATTCTTATTTCAGATACGGGTATCGGTATTGCCGAAAAGAGTCTGGATAAGATATTCGATCGTTTTTATCAGGTCGACAGCACGGACAACCAGAAAGGTACGGGCATAGGATTGGCACTTGCTAAAAGTATAATTGAAGCCCATAAAGGCAAAATCAGTGTGCGGAGCATGGAGGGAAAGGGAACCACTTTTGTGGTTGAATTGCCTTTGGGAGATAGTCACATTGCCGATTCACAAAAAGTGGCAACTCCCGATATCGATTCATCATGCATTTCAGAGTTGACCATGTATGGTGACAAGGCACTGACTGATGTGATGGATGATGAGAATCCTGCTAATGAATCGGAAGATACAAAGAGTAAAATCCTGATTGTTGAAGACAATGAAGAACTCAGAGGTTTACTGGTTCGTCTGTTCTCTAAAGTATATTCCGTTTGCGAAGCGCAGGATGGTGAAGAAGGACTGGAAAAAACAAAAGAAATACAGCCCGATATTGTACTGAGCGATATCATGATGCCCAAGATGTCCGGTATAGAAATGTGCAGGAAGATAAAGAGTAATTTTGAAACATCCCATATCCCAGTGATATTACTGACGGCCCAGACAGCCGAAGAATATACAATGCAAGGGTTAAAAATGGGTGCAGATGACTATGTGACTAAACCTTTTAATGTGAAACATTTGTTTATGCGTTGTAACAATCTGGTAAACAGCAGAAAGCTGTTACAGAAAAAATATGCAAAACAAATGGATAACAATGTGGATATACTGGCAACGAATAGCGCAGACCATCAGTTCATGGAACAATGTGTAGCGTGTATTGAACAAAATTTGGATAATCCGGATTTTGATGTGAATATGTTTGCCCAGGCCATGAATACCGGCCGTACCAAACTCTTCCTGAAGATTAAGGGTATCACAGGGCAGACACCCAATGACTTCATTCTGAATATCAGATTGAAGAAGGCGCAGATGCTACTGAAACAGATGGATACGAAGACTGTTTCGGAGATAGCATATGAAGTTGGCTTCAACTCCCCAAGCTATTTCATAAAACGTTTCAGGGAGTTGTTCGGGGTGACTCCCGCCCAATATCAGAAAGGAGAAGAATAAGTTTACTATTATAATTGATACTATGAAAACAAGATTATTGTGTGCTTTATGTGCATTCTTTCCGTTGTCTCTGTTGGCGGCAAAGGTTCATAAGATAACTCCTATCACTACCGATAAGGATATCAGGATTGAAGTAATGTTGTCTGCTGAGGCGAACGAAAGTTTGTCCCTTGATGCTGTAATTACGCATGCCCGGAATAAGGCGATATTGTGCAGCCATTCCGGAGAATTTTATTTTAAGAATAAAGTGGATACAACGGTGGTCTGGAAAATAGACCAATTGACTCCTGAACTATGGAGTCCTGTTAATCCTGCACTTTATGACTTGGAAGTAAAGGCAGGTACTGAAACTTTGCATAAGCGGATTGGGTTCAGAAAGTTTGAAATGCGGGATGGTGTATTTTATTTGAATGATAAACCTATCTATCTGCGGGGTAATGCCATTAATCCGCCTGAGCGGGGAATACCCGAACAGCTGGAAAGAAGCAAAGACTTTGCACGTGATTATGTTCGCTTTATGAAGAGCCTGAACATAAATATCATCCGTATTCCCGATGATCAGAATTGGATGGATGTGTGCGATGAAGAAGGTATGATGATATTTGCCGGTCGGTATGGTCGCCCCAAACATGCAACCAAGACTGCACCACCGACAGACTTTGACCTGTCACTCAGAACCTATAAGGAGATTGATCTGGGACCGTTCACTCCTCATCCTTCCGTAGTCATCTATATTTTATCCAATGAAATGCCTTATGAAGGTAAAACGGGCGATCTGTATCGGGAGTTCCTGACAAAGATGTGTCGTGAACTCAAGAAATGGGATGATACCAGATTGTATATAGGCAATACCGGTTATGGACTGGGACATTCGGGCGATATCTATGATGTACATAGGTATTGGGGATGGTATTATAATACTTTCCTTACTTATCTCAATATGCGTGATAAGGCGATGTGGCAAAATCCGGGAAGAGTACAACCGATTACTTTTACCGAATGTGTAGGAAACTATACAGGAATAGACGGGCGTTTCAACCTCTGTTCCAGAACCAAACAACCGGGTTCGCAGAAGTGTTGGACAGGACATCTGCCCGATGATGAACAAGCTGGAGCAGCTATGACCTATCAGGCTTTTGTACTGAAGAATGCAACGGAATTGTTCCGTCGGTTGAGAAGTCAAAATAGTTGCTTGGCAGGTACCATGCCCTTTACAATTATATTTCATAACTGGGATGGGGTAAAGTCCTTTGCTGAGATGAAACCGAAACCTGTAGCCTGGCAATACCAGATCAGCTATCAGCCTGTATTACTGAGTTGGGAGAATTGGCAGTCGCAGATTTATGCAGGGAGTAAGCTTGCGGTGGTAGCCCATGTCATCAATGACGATGATTATGGCAATGATTTGGATGAAGTTCATTTGCAGTGGTGGATTGAAAAGGAAGGTGAGAAAGTATTGGCGGGAGAGGTCGATCTTCCATCTGTTCCTTATTATGGCACTTGTAAGAGGCCTTTGTCGATAGATATTCCTCAGAATCTGCCTTCGGGAGACTATATGCTGAAAGGTGAGATTTGGTCGAAAGGCAGGAAGGTGTCCTATAATGAGAGTGAACTGTTCATAGCCGGAAAAGACTGGCGGGGTACAGAGGTGATAAAGAAAACCATTTATGTGTACGATTCTTCGGCAGGAGAGCAAACCTTGAACTGTTTGCAAAAACTCGGTTACCCTGTAAAAGCGGTTCGTATGGTTAAGGAATTGCCCCGGAACTCTACCTTAATTCTGGCTAAGAATTCATGGGATGATTCACTGGATAATCAGTCAGGGCAGTTGAAAGAATATGTAAGTAAGGGTGGACGCATTATTTGCCTGCAACAAGATGCTGCAACATTCAATCAATCGTGGTTGCCAACTTCCGTGGAGTTTCTGAAAGACAGCAATAATGATCCGGTTTATCTTTCACCGTCTCTGGCCTATGCGGATGGTATGAATATCAATCTCGAACGTCCGTATCATCCGGTTTTTAGCGGATTAACCCCTAAGCAGTTCCGCCTTTGGTCCGACTATACCTCCTATAATGAATCGAAGAAAGGCTTTCCTGCCATTTATCCGGTGGACAAAGGATATGATCTTCGTGAATCCGGGATGGAGAATGTAGCCGTCCTTGCCAACTATAGCCGTGCTTTGGCTGCGACAGCCTTGTCGGAGATGTTTATGGGTGAAGGCTCCATACTGTTGTCTGGTTTCGATTTGATTAATCATTGCGGAGTAGACCCCGTAGCTGATAAACTTCTTTTTAATATGCTTCGTTATATGTCTGTCGACAAGCAGCATGAACCGTATGTGGAAGTGACTGACTCAATTATCTGGGGAGACTATGCTTCCGAACGGGGAATCGTGAACGCACCTTGTAATGGCCTGATGGTAAACACTGTTCCTATCATTCCAAAAGGACAGGAGCATGACCCCAGATATGAGGTGAAGATTGATGAATATGGTTACCAGTACGCCGGTGCTTATGGTGGGTGGAATTCAAAACCGGGTGTGCAATATGTACCTTATGGAAGAAGACCTATGGCTCCATTCACTTTTTCAAAAGGAGGAAGCCCGTTGATCAGTAAATCATCTACCAGCGGTGAAGGATATTTCTACATGACATTGTCCGGGAAGAAGAAAACCATGATTACCATATTGGAGAATCCTGTGGACGAGCCTCTTTACATCAGCATCACCGTCAATGACAAAACAACAGGGAACTATGTGCTTCAACCCAAGCAACAGTTAAGTGTCGAAACAGATATCTCGCATATAAAGAATACAATGAAAGTTTCCCTGAAAGGAGACCGTCGGGTGATATTACTGAAAACAATATTAAGTACAGAGCGTCCGGATCATGCAGAATAAGGTTTCTGATAGTTGCCAATAAGGAGGCAAGACCTTGCCACCGTATTGGCAACATATTGCCACCCTGTTGGCAAAACTTTGCCAATCCGATGGCAAAATGCCAGTATTAAACACGACTGTACAAAGTTGCTTCATAAAAGAACGATTGTTATATGTCTTCACTCGGTAAACGGACATCTTTGCAGAGTCATTTTTAAACCGAATTGAACTATGAAACGCATTTTATTTTCTTTATTTTTATTTCTGGCCAGCATCGTTGTTTTTGCTGACGGTGGGTTTACGGTTGCCGATGTTTTTACGGATTATATGGTATTGCAGCGTAATGCAAACGTGAAGATCTGGGGAGAGGCGGCAGACGGTTCGCAGGTTGAAGTGTTGTTTGAAGGACACAGTCGGAAAAGTAAGGCTGTTGATGGAAAATGGATGGTCACACTAAGGACCGGAGAAGCCGGAGGACCTTATAAATTAGAAGTTATAAATGGTAATAATAAGGTTAGTTTTAGAGATGTTTTCGTAGGTGACGTATGGCTGGCGGGTGGTCAGTCAAATATGGAGTTTGCTTTGCGCAGGGTGAAGGATGCGAAGGCGGAAATCGATTTGGCTGATTATCCTCAGATACGTTATTATAAAGTACCGAGAAAATATTATCCGGAACACGAAGTACCTGAAACATCCTGGAAGACTTGTACTCCTGAGACAGCACCAGAGTTTGCAGCTGTTGCTTACTACTTTGCGAAGAATCTGCATAAAGATTTGAATATTCCTATTGGTATCATTCAGCTACCCGTAGGAGGAACGACGGTTGAGGCGTGGACGAGCCGGAAGTTGCTGTTGTCCGATAAAGACTTCCGCCCTATCATAGAGCGTTATGATAGTATTGCTGATGCTTATCAGTCTGGAGAGTACGAGAAGATATATGACCGTTATATTAAGTCTTTGACAGAGTATAACAAATTATCAGCAGAAAAGAAACAATACATTGGTAAACCTACGGAGCCTATGGGAAAATGGAACTTTCGTCGTCCGGTTGGTTTATCCGAAACGATGTTGAACGTTGTCAGTCCATATACTCTGAAAGGATTTATTTTCTATCAGGGAGAGTCGAATACAGCACGTGGGGCACAATATCGTAAACTGTTCCCCGCTATGATAAAGGAGTGGAGGGCATCGTGGGGACAGGGAGATATTCCTTTCCTGTTTGTACAGTTACCTCGATTTGAAACAAAGACCCGTTACTGGAATGAGTTGCGTGAGGCGCAATACCTCACCTCACTGCATGTGAAGAATACAGGTATGGCCGTTGCTTTTGACCAGGGAAATCCCAAAGATATTCATCCGATTGTGAAAGACACAGTTGGCTGGCGCCTTGCACAGATAGCTTTGAGTAAAGTTTATGGTAAGAAGATCGTTTATCAGGGGCCTGAATTTAGAAAGAAGACGAAAACAGGAGACGGCAGTTTACTTCTGGAATTTGCGAATGCGGGTACGGGGATTATTGCCAAAGACGGTTCTTCCTCGCTTTCCGGATTTATGGTTGCCGGTAAAGACGGTCAGTTTTATCCGGCTGAAGCAGTGATTGTCGATAACAATCGGGTACGTGTAAAGAGCAATCAGGTAAATGATCCTGTAGATGTCCGTTATCTCTGGGTGAATAGTGGATACATGAATTTCTTTAATAAAGAAGGCTTTCCCGCCCTTCCCTTCCGCACGGATAAATACAGGTTGGAAACGGAAGGCGTATGTGTCAATCCTGAACCGATGATACCCCAGCTTGATCTGTTCCTTTTCATTGGCCAGTCCAACATGGCAGGACGGGGATATATTACTGATAACTATAAAGGCAGTATAAAGGATGTATACTTGCTGACTCCGAACGGTGATATGGAACCTGCAAGGAATCCTTTAAATAAGTACTCTACTATCCGCAAGCAAATAGATCTGCAAGGAGTAGGCCCGGCCTATTCTTTTGCAAAGGCCATTGCAGACAAAACGAAGCATAAACTTGGGTTAGTGGTTAATGCACGCGGGGGGAGTTCTATAAATTCGTGGTTGAAAGGAGCTAAGGATGATTATTATGGAGAAGCTTTGTCACGTATACGCCAGGCCATGAAGTACGGAACGTTGAAAGCGATTATCTGGCATCAGGGTGAAGCCGATAGTCGGAATCCGGAAGCGTATATGGCGAAGTTACAAAAGCTGGTTGCCGATTTGCGGGAAGATCTGGGAGATACAAAGCTCCCCGTCATTGTAGGAGAGATTGCCGAATGGCGGGTGAATGGGACTTCGGATGCATTTAATAAGATGTTGCGTACGGTTCCCCGGCATATTCCCTATTCCTATTGTGTGTCATCCCAGGAATTGGTGCCCCTGATCAATGAAAATGACCCTCATTTTAGTGCTGACAGTCAGATAATCCTTGGTAGGAGATATGCTGAAGCGGCTTATAAAGCCTGTTACTTTAAAGAATAGAAATACCCATTAAAAGATAATTTATGAGCTTGAAGAAACAACTATTTTTAGTCTGTGGTGCTATTGTTATGCCCTTTTTAGGGCTACATGCAGATAATGTCAATGTAGCATTACACAAACCGGTCACTGCCTCATCGCAGCAGAAAGAGTTTCCGGCATCCAATGTGACGGATGGAATCGTTTCGCGTAAATCTACCTGGATGAGTGGTAAAAGTGCGCGTCCACCCCATACACTGGATATTAATCTCGAGAGATATTATAATATAAACCGGGTTGTTATCTATACAGGAATTCCGGATGCCGAACAAACAGAGCAGGAGAAAGGAAAAGCACCGGGATTCTGGTCGGTGAAGAATTTTAAGATTCAATACTGGGATGATGCCAATTGGACGGACCTGCCGGATACGGAATGCACGGAGAACAGGTTGGATAAGCTTGAGTTCACCTTTCATCCGGAGTTGCTCACTTTTCAGATTCGTCTGGTATCTACCGATGGTGAACCGATCCGGATTAATGAGTTTGAAGTATACGGTAAGGAAAAGGCGGGTATGCCGATTCCTGTTACTACAGGTGAAGTTCCAAGAGCTTTCCAGGAACCTTTGGAAAAGGAAATGCAGGTGACGGTGGCTAAAGAAATCATTGGTAAGTCCATGAAATATGTGGCTTACAATCAAGGATATTATTTACCCGGAAGTAATGTTTCCGGTTGGCTTGAATACTCTAATGTGAACAGTGTGCGCGTATGGACTTCTCTGAACGATTATATTCCCCAGTCCGTTGTGCTCAATGATAAAGAGCTTTCTACATTGGAGGCTTTTGAGTCCTGTAAGAATGAGTTGCGAAACAATCCGGAGCATAATCGTTTCATTCAATGGGAAACTATTCTGGCGAAGTGTGGGGAAGCACATTTTTCTACCAATTCCATGGTATTCGAATACACGTTGAAAGAATTGAAACGCCTGAATATCGATGCTATTCTTCAGATAAATTCCACCGATTTTGATGGAACGTGGAGTAATAAATGGAAGCAGTGGCAGCGTTTCTATGCATTAGCTTTTTATGCGGCTAAGACAGGGGATGTAACCATGTACGCCATGCACAACGAACCGAATCATCGCCATGCCGGACCAATGAAGATCACCCAGTATGTAGATGCCATGAAAATAGTTTCGGATGCTGTTTATTGTGCCGTGCAGGATGTGAACAGGCTGTATGGGAAGAATCTGAAATCACGTTTTGTGAGTCCGGTTACAGCGGGTTCCAATACAAACTGGTGGGCCGAAGTCGTGAAGAATCTGCGTATCGACTATCGCGGCTTGCCTTCGGACAGGGACTTGATGGATATATTTTCTACCCACTCTTATAATCTTCCGGCAGCAGGTTATGCGTCCAAGGTTTCTGATATAAGAAAGATTATAGTGGAAAATCATCCTTTGAAACAACCGCTTCCGATCGTTTATACGGAAACAGGGCGTTGGATGAATGCATATCTGATCGATAAGGAAGAGACGATGGATTCTCCTTCCTTGTTCACAGAGTGGGCCGGTGAATATACAAACAATACACTCAATCAAGGGTATGGAATGTGGGCTTTTAAGTTTGCCAATACTACCAGCGGAACATATCCGCGTGGCATTAAGTCAGGACATCACTTTATCTGGCAAGGCAAACGGATTGTGGAGGATGCCTATACCAATGTGGCATTGGGTAAGAAAGTAATGGATCTGACTTCATCTCGCCCAGTAGCGGTGAAAGTAGTAACCGATGGTAATAAGGCAGATGCTTCCATGTGGGTGTCTCAAGATACAGATGCAGAGAAATGCTTGGAAATCAATCTGGGAAAAAGTACTTCATTGGGTGGGGCTGTAGTCTATACGGGTTCGGCATATGGAGTTTATACGGCTCCCGACCGGGTGAAGAAATTCCGTTTGCAGTATTGGGACGGTACCGGGTGGGCGGATATAAAAGAAACCGTTGAGAAAGATGCACGTTATGCTCAATCCTTTTTTCTGTTCGATGCTCCTGTAACTACTTCCAAAGTCCGCTTTGTTGCAATGGATAAGGGGAGTATCAAAGTGAGGGAAATCAAACTGTTTGATGCGGAGTCCGTCAAAGAGATTCCTTCCTCTTTTGATATAAGTGGCATTCAGCGTACGGGTGAAGTTGTTCGCCTGTTTGCAAAAGGATTTAAGGAAGAACGCCCGTTGCTGAATACTGTGAAGTCGGTTGCTGATAATGATGTGGATGCAATAACTTCTTTTAATCCGGAAGAAATGAGATATTATGTATGGCTGGTACAACGGAAACTCTCTTCAAACCATCTCACATTGAACCTGAAGTCGCTGAACCTTCCGGTAGGAACCAAGGTGATTGCCGAGGAAGTAAGTGCAAATGCTTATGGTGAAGTGGTCTGGATAAAAGAAACCTCAGAAGAAGGACAGCTTTCGTTTGAACTTCCTGCCCAGAGTGTAATGCTCCTTACCATTCCTATCTGTTCCAATGCTACAAAGACACTGGTGGCAACGGCGGATGCAACCGTTAAGGCCGGGGCAAATAGTGAGAAAAACTTTGGTAAAGCCAAAGTGATGAATATAGAAATGAATGCTTCCCGAGCCAATGGCAATCAGGTTAGCTATCTCAAGTTCGACTTGTCGGGTATGAATAAAGAGGAAATGAATGCCGCTATACTCCGGTTGTATGGCAGTTCGTCAACCAAATCTCCCTATCGCTTCCATGTCTACGCGCTGGATAATAGTAATTGGGACGAAAGTACCCTGAACTGGAAGAATGCCCCCAATCTGGAAAAAGACCAAGTGCGCGTAACCGATGTAGGTAATGCGGCACATGTAGCCGGTGAGATAGTTGTTACTGAAACAGCATCTTGGCATCAGCTTGATGTCACTTCATTGATACGCAAATGCCGGCAGTCGGAAATTACATTTGTATTGATCAGGGAAGTCCGCCAATTGGGAGATGATTCTGATAATAATAAGAATAGTTCTTTCGGAACCAGGGAATCAGTGAATAAACCGGCTCTGATAGTGTGGTAAGCGGAAAAGATTTATTTCGTTCGTACGATTGTGCTTTCTTTCCGTATGATTTTTAGATTCCGATTCTGTGTTTTTTGTGAATTTTGTCTTGTTCCTTTATTTAGTAATATATAAATCTAATGTATTAAATGAAAAACTGTTGTTTTAAACTAATCTTATCGGTTGTATTTCTATTGATTATGGCCGATGTACATGCGCAGAACGTACGGGTAACAGGTGTTGTGTCTGATACGCAAGGTCCGTTGATTGGCGTGAATGTTCGCGTGAAAGATTCTGCAACTGGTGTGATTACCGATATAAACGGTAAATATTCTCTTGAGGTACCTTCGAATTCTACACTTGTGTTTTCGTATATCGGTTATCTGAACCAGGAGCATAAGGTAGGTAATAAAGGTGTTATTAATGTAGTCATGGTAGAGGATACCAAACAACTGGAAGAAGTTGTAGTCGTGGGCTATGGCTATCAGCGGAAAAGTGATGTCGCTACTTCTGTCGCTTCGGTTAAGACGGATGAACTGAAAAGTTACCCGGCAGGAAACGTAGCTGATATGCTTCGTGGACGCGTGGCCGGTGTTAATGTAACAAGTTCGTCGGGAAGGCCGGGTTCCAATCCTAATATTACGGTTCGTGGTAACCGTTCTATCAGTGCATCCAATACTCCTTTGTATGTTATCGATGGTTCTATCTCAGACAGTGAAGAATTCAGTACGCTGAGTGCGGAGAACATCGAGTCCATCGAGATTCTGAAAGATGCCGCTTCGCAGGCTATCTACGGTGCCCGTGCCAGCGATGGTGTTATCTTGGTGACAACGAAACGTGGTAGCCAGGGTAAGATGGAGGTAAGTTACAACGGATATGTAGGTATACAGTCTTTATGGCGCAACTTTGATTTCTACTCACCCGAAGAATATGTAATGTTACGGCGTGAAGCAAAAGCCAATGATAAAGGTGTGATTGATGCACGCGAAATATCCATCGCTGAAGCCTTGGGAGATGATGTCATGCAGCAAGTGTGGGCAAGCGGACAATTTATAGATTGGGAGAAAGAGATGTTGAAGAATGCACTCTATCACAATCATGACGTAACATTGCGTGGCGGAAATGATAAGATACGGATGGCTGCCGGTGTCAATTACTTCGATCAGGACGGAATGGTAACTACAGGTTCTGGTTATCAGAAGGCGGCTTTTCGCCTGAATGTGGATTATAACATTAATAAGTGGATTAGCCTTGGTGTAAACTCGTCTTATGCTCTTACCAAATCCGATCGTGAAGATGGTAGTTTCAGCGAGTTTATCACCCGTACTCCGATTGCACAGATTTATAATGAAGATGGTAGCTATTCACGCTATATTAATTCTAATAATGATGTCAACCCGTTCTATAGAGCGGAAAACTATAAGCGTGAGATTTCCACCAATAGTTACCGTTTGAATGTCTTTCTGGAGTTGAAGCCTTTCAAAGGGTTCAATTACCGCCTGAATACATCGTTCTATAACAGAGAACAGGAAGATGGCGAAGCAAAAGGAGTGAATTATCCGGGTGGTGGAGCTACGGCTAAACTGACTGACAGGGAAGACAGAAGTTATCTGATTGAGAACATCTTTACATACAATGTCCCTATTAAAGACCAGAAGCATAAACTGACGATTACCGCAGTACAGTCTGTTGACCATAAGCAGACAAAGCAGTTGGGCTATGCTACCGACCAATTACCGGTGGATATGGATTGGAACTTCATAGCAAACGGACAGTTTACAGGGTCTCCCATACGTTCCTTTACCGAGAATAACCTGGTTTCTTTCATGGGACGTGCTTCTTATATCCTGATGGATAGATATATTATGAATGTTGCAGTCAGAAGAGACGGCTCCAGTCGTTTCGGAAAGAATAACAAATGGGGTACATTCCCGTCTGTTGCCCTTGCATGGCGTGTGAATCAGGAGAAGTTCCTTCAGAATGCAACCTGGATCGATAATCTGAAACTACGCTTGAGTTATGGTATTGTAGGTAATCAGAATGGTATCGGTAATTATACAACTCTTGGTCTGACTGACAAACTCAGATATGAGTTTGGTGATAATTCCTATATGGGTTATCTTCCCGGAGCAGAACTTACCAATCCTAACCTGAAGTGGGAACAATCCAGAACCGTCAACATGGGCTTGGATTTTGGTTTGTTCCGAAACAGACTGTCGGGTACCATTGAGTATTATAAAACCCGGACTACCGATTTGCTTGTTTATCGTGGATTGAATTCAGCCTTAGGTTACGAAAAGATGCTTGATAATCTGGGAGAAACGAAGTCGAGCGGTATTGATATCAGTGTTAGCGGTGACGTGATTCGTACGAACGATTTCACATGGAGCCTGGGAGCTAACTTTAGTCAATACTCCAATGAGATCGTTAAGATTGACGATCAGGTGGATGAGAATGGAAAACCGTTGAGCCAGCCTGGAAATAACTGGTTTGTAGGTAAACCTATCAATGTATATTACAATTATGAACCGGACGGTATTTATCAATACACTGATTTTGATATTACCCGTGATGCTTATGGCAAACTGACATATACCTTAAAACCAACCATTGATACAGATGGAGACGGTATACCCGACAAAGTTCTGGTACGTCAGGATGCAGTGGCGCCGGGTTCTGTGAAAGTGAAAGACCTGAATGGTGACGGGAAGATTACGGCAGACGACCGTACACCCATCTCCAAAGACCCGGACTTTACCCTGTCATTGAACACAAGTCTTAAATGGAAAGGCTTCGACTTCTTTATGGATTGGTATGGAGTATCCGGACGCAAGATTCAGAATGCCTATCTGTCGGATGCAAACAGTGGTGGTTCATTACAGGGAAAATTGAACGGTGTGAAGGTGAATTACTGGACTCCGTTTAATCCTTCAAATGACTTCCCACGTCCTACCCATAATTCGAATGTGACGTATCAGAGTGCCTTGGCCATACAAGATGCCTCTTACATCCGTTTGCGTACTTTGCAACTGGGATATACATTCCCCACCGCATGGATTAAGAAAATCCAGCTTCAAAAGTTAAGAGTATATGCAACCGCTACGAATCTTCTTACGTTCACAGACTTCCTGTCGTATAGCCCGGAGTTGACTCCCGGTGCATATCCTGAGTCAAGACAGTTTGTGTTTGGAGTAAATTTGTCATTCTAATTATTAAAGACCGAAAAAATGAAGAAAAGATTATATATAGCAGCTTTAGCAATTGCAGCAATTGCGACGTTGCCTTCCTGTGAAGACTTTCTTAATCCTGAATCGAAGACAGACATCACTTACAACTATCTGATAAGTACTCCCGATGGTCTGAGCCGCGCCGTGATAGGATTATACAATATGGAGAGACAGATAGCCAATGGAGATGGAGGTAACCTGTACGTTGTAAATATGTGCGACTATAATACGGACATCATGGTATTCCGTGCCGGAACCAGTGCAGCTATTGCCCGTCTCAATACGCTGTTGCCTAACAATAGCGATGTCGAATCATTCTGGACACACCATTATTCCATTATTGGTAAAGCCAATGAAATCATTGTAAGTGCCGAGAACTTGGGGCTTGATGACGAAGTTGTCCATAAAGCATGGGCTGAGGCTAAGTTCTTCCGCGGGCATGCATACTTTGAGCTATGGAAACGTTTTGAACGTCTCTATCTGAATACACTTCCTACTACGGTAGATAATCTGGTGCGTGACTATAAACCGGCATCTACGGAGGAAATATTCACTCAGATTAAAGGTGACCTGGAAGATGCAATAGCCACTCTTGCCTGGGACATTCCGAATAAGGACTATGGCCGTATCACTAAGGCGGTTGCCAAACATGTGAGAGCGCAGGTAGCCATGTGGGAAAAGGACTATGATAAAGCAATAAAAGAGTGTGAGGATATCTTCAGGGATGGCACGATGTACTCCATGATGCCGAAGACGGAAGATGTTTTCAGCGGGGCGGACCTGCGTAACTCCGAAGTGCTGTGGTCCTACCAATTCTCAGAGAACCTGGGAGGTGGCGGAAGCGGTACTCCATTGATGGGACACCGTCTTGCCATTATTACCACTACCCGCTATCAGTCTAATGCCGGATGTACCTTTGAAGCAGCCCAGGGTGGTTACGGTTGGGGACGTGTTTATCCGAATACTTACTTATTCGGTCTGTATGATAAGGAAAAGGACACCCGCTATGAAAAGCTCTTTATCCACAAGTTCTATTACAATGATCCCACTAATGCCAATTATGGCAAAGAGATACCAGCCGATTTGTATGGCAGTTCTGCCGGATATTTGGAGAAACTGCATCCGATGTCAAAGAAGCATTTTGACCAATGGACCAATGCTACACAGCCTGACAGGACTTCCAGTTTCAAAGACCTGATCGTTTACCGTTTGGCAGAGACCTACCTGATGTGTTGTGAGGCTTACTTCCATCGCGACGGCGGTTCGAGTTCCGAAGCCATCGAATACTATAACAAGACGTGGAGCAGGGCAGGTAATGCTCGTGAGAACGGTCCGCTTACCCTTGATATGATTCTGGATGAATATGCCCGTGAGCTGCATTTCGAAGGAGTACGCTGGCCATTGCTGAAACGTCTTGGACTTCTCTACGACCGGGCTCGTGAACACTCGGGCGACTTGAAGTCGGAAGACCCGTATCTGGATACCGATTATGCCTTGTGTCGTGATTACTTCGTGAAAGGCAAACACGAAATATGGCCTATACCACAGAAGCAGATAGACCTGATGGGAGCAGAAAACTTCCCGCAGAGCGATCCGTGGAAATAGGAGAGTTGACTTTAAATTATAAATTAAAAACAGAATCATAATATGAAAAAACTAACTCTGGTTTCATTGATTTTGAGTATGATACTGATTTCATGTAAAGAGCGTGGGGAAGTGCGTATCATGCCGGAATTTAATTATGACCAAACCACTATAAACATATCGAAGAATGAAGGTTCTTCTGTAACGGCTCTTATTTATACGACGGAGGGTGAGGTTACCGCCGAGTATACGGCAGACTGGCTCTCGGTAGATGTGAATCCGAAACGTGCCATTTATAAAGCTACGGCTGCCAATGAAACAGGTGAACCGCGTTCGACTGTCGTGAAGCTGGTTTCCGGAGAGTTCTCTGTAGACGTAACAGTGACTCAATCAGATAAAGATGCTTCGGAAGAGAAGGCATTGAAAGTGGGACAAGTGACAGAAGACGGACTCGGTATGATATTCTGGGTTGACCCGTCTGATCCGGAATCCGGAAAGGCTATCTCACTGGAACGTTGGGGCGGCAATCCGTATGAAGCATCTATCATGCCACATGGTGCTCTGTCAGCAGTAGACGGCCCGGCGAATACAGCCCTGTTTGTAAATGCAGGCCCTAATGATGCTGCCGCCTTGTGTACAGCATTGGGAGAGGGTTGGTATTTACCGGCATCCAATGAATTGCTCGATTTGTTTGACGCATACAATGGTATCGGGCATGAAGATCCGGCATTCACCAATGCAGTGCCTGCCAATATCAGCGATACGGAAAAAGCGGCCCGTGCCATGTTCGACCAGTACCTGACCGATTTGGGTGGAGCTGTTATAAATGCAGCGGCTGATACGGGTAATGGTGAAAGCTACTGGGCAAGTACGGAAAGTGAAGATGGGCAGAAAGCAAGATACGTCCGCTTCGGTAAGTATGGATTTGACTTTGGTGCCAAGACAGGTACAAGCCGCTTCGTACGTGCCATGAAAGTGATAGGTAACTATAAGTTCCCCGAAGAACCTGCGACACTGACCGTTACCCCTACCCAGGTTGGACTGACCAGTGAAGCCGGTGCCACGGCAGAGTCTACCGTAACTACGAATAAGAGTTCATATACGGTAACCATTGAAGGTGATGGCTCCACATGGCTTTCTGTAAGCAAGGCAGAAAACAAGATTACATTCACCGCTTTGTCGGAGAATACCACGGATGGTTCGCGTACGGCGACTGTGACCGTCGTAGCCGGTTCCGGTGAAGGCCAGGCTACGGCTACCATTACCGTAAGCCAGCAGAAAGCTATAGCTGTGGAACCTTTCAAGATAGGCGAGTATGTGACGAAAGATGGGGATACGGAACTTGCTGAAGGCGGTATTGTGTTCTGGGTGGACCCGGCAGATCCTTCCAAAGCCAAGATCGTATCTTTGAAACGAGAGAGCCTGAAGTGGACGAACGGTTTTGCAGAAGGTTTTGGGGTAACGGACGGTGAAAATGGATATGCCAATACGCAGACTATAGCGCAGAGTGAACATGCAGCGGATATTCCGGCTATACAATATTGCAAGGAGAGAGGAGAAGGTTGGTATTGGCCGGCAAGAGACGAGCTGATAGCCTTGTATGATGCCTACAACGGAAATCATAGTTCAAGTTTGCTTCCCGGTCAGCTTCCGGCGGAAGAACAGGCTGCACGTGCTGCATTCGATAAGGCCTTCACCGATCATGGCGGCATTCTCCTGAATACAATGGGGGATACGGAAAACGGTGACAGTTATTGGGCAAGTACGGAGACTACCGACGGTAAGAAAGCTTGTTATATACGTTTTGGTAAATATGTCAGTACTAATAACGCCAAGACCGGAAGTGCGCGTTATGTTCGTTGTGTGAGAAGTGTTTCCAAATAAAATCTTTAAAGGCAAATATCATGAAAATAAAATCATTTTATATAACGGCATCCTTTGCGTGTCTGTTTATGTTGACTTCATGTGTAGACTATGAAGTGAAAGATCCTAACTTCATGCCGCCGGACGTTGTTCTGGACGAAGGTGACGACGATGAAATTATAGAGGGGTTGCCGACTCCCGGAGAAATGCAGGCTTACAGTCCTTCACTTCTGGGTAAACCGTATCGTCCGATCAAAGTGAAATATTCGAGCCAGTTTCCACCGGTTGCCAGTTGGACTGAAGCAAATACCCGCATCGTGGCTTATATGGGCGAGTATAAGCCAAGCATAAAAACAGAGAGTGACTACAAGGCTATCACCAATAAATATGGTAGCCTTACCACAGGTGCCAAGCAACAAGCCACAGGACGCTTTTATGTGAAGAAAGTCAACGGTCGTTGGTGGATTATCGATCCCGAGGGATATCCTCACTATGAAAGAAGTGTGACTTCCCTCAGGTATGGTTCTTCTTCGCGTAATAAGGAAGCTTGGAACAAGCGTTTTGGCAATGATAATATGTGGTTATCGAAGACGCAGGCAGAACTGGCCTCTATCGGCTTTCATGGCACCGGTGCTTTTTGTACCAATACATATAGTAAAATTCAGGCGCATAATCAAAGTAATCCCAATGCACCTATGACTCTTGCACCTTCGTTTGGCTTCCTCAGCCAGTTTAGATCGCAGAATGGGCATGCCTATCCAGGAAATACTTCTGATAATGAATTGGGGCTTGTGTTGTACAGTGATTGGGCGGACTTCTGTAAATCTTATATCCGTTCGGCTATGGCGTCTTATTTGAATGATGCAAATGTATTGGGATTCTTTTCGGACAATGAGATAAATTTCTCTTCACAGAATTCAAGAATTCTGGACCGTTTTCTGAAACTGACAGACCGGACGGATATCGCTTATCTGGAAGCTAAGAAGTTTATGGAAGAGAAAAATGCAACAAGTGTGACCGATAACCTGAATAGTGAGTTTGCCGGCAGGTTGGCCGAACTCTATTACAAGGGAGTTAAGGAAGCCATCAAGGAGATTGATCCGGGAATGATGTATCTGGGAACCCGTCTGCATGGAACACCGAAATATCTGCAACATGTGGTGGCTGCTGCGGGCAAGTATTGTGATATCATCTCTATCAATTACTATAGCCGTTGGAGTCCGGAGTTGACTACCTATGTGAAGCAGTGGGGCGAAGATTGGGCGGATGCTCCCTTTATGGTTACTGAGTTTTATACAAAGGGTGTGGAAGATTCTGACCTGAACAACCAGTCGGGTGCCGGATTCTCTGTTCCCACTCAGAATGACAGGGCGTACGCATACCAGCATTTCACTTTGGGTTTGTTGGAAGCCAAGAATTGTGTCGGCTGGCATTGGTTCAAGTATCAGGATGATGATGGTACGGATAATAGCAGTAAGCCCGCTAATAAAGGGGTGTATGACAACTATTACGAGATGTACCCCTATCTGAGTAAGTTCATGAAGGAAGTGAATTACAATGTTTACAACCTTATTGAGTATTTTGATAAATAAACAGATTTATCAGATTGACATTTTGCATTTCTAAAGCCCCGGGAGTCTCTGCTTTGCAGCCCGGGGAGAGGAGGCTTGCAAATTCGCGAATGAAAATCTATATTTGTCAGATTATGAGTTGGATATATAAATACGTACAACTCTAAAAAACGGGAAATAGCTTGTTCGGGCTCTTTGACTATAAGGCTTTTGCAGAATGTATGCTTCTTTGGTACAGAAACTATATACCTAATGTGCAGGAACTATATATCTGACGCGTTGGAACTATATATCTGATACGTCAGAACTATAGATGCAATCTGCAGAATATAGAGTTCCTGTACATAGAATATGTATAACGGGCGTATATTATGCAATATTCCGCATTTATATTCAAGCCCAAGAGGCATTGACAGTCTGTTTGGGGTTTCCGGATAAAATGCGTTGTAAGGCAAAAGCCTGTTTCCCTCTCTTTTTGTAAAGACAAATAGGAAATTCTGATATTATAAGAAATAAGATAATAAGTATAAACCTTTAAAAGGATGATGATGAGAAACGGAAAGAAAGTTTTAGTTATAGGTTTGGTTCTGTTGGCAGGATTCGCCTCTTCGGCATCGGCAGTGACAAAAGGTATGAAAAAGGTTGTTGAGGATGCGCTCGACTTCTCTGTCAGACAGTCAATGTCCATGTTCGGTGAGATGAAAGACCAGAAAGGCATATTGCCCAGAACGGCAAAGGATGGAGAGATGATTACCTGCGATTCCGGTTGGTGGACAAGTGGTTTCTATCCCGGTACGTTATGGTATTGTTATGAGTATAGCAATGATCCGCAGGTGAGGGCAGCCGCCGAAGAAATGACTTCGCGTGTAGAAAAGCAGAAGTATACGACCAGCAATCACGATGTTGGCTTTATCATCAATTGCAGTTTCGGCAATGGCTACCGCCTTACCCGTAATGAAGCTTACAGGGAAGTGATAGAGACTGCGGCCAAATCCTTATCCACCCGCTTCCATCCGGTGACGGGTTGCACTCGCTCGTGGAACAGCAAGAAATGGCAGTTCTCCGTAATCATCGATAACATGATGAATCTGGAACTTTTTACGGTAGCCTCATCCATGACGGGAGATAATTCTTACTATAATAAAGCAAAGTCTCATGCCGACCGTACAATGATCAATCATTTCCGTCCGGATGGCAGTTCATTCCACGTGGTTAGTTATGATACGATTACAGGAAAGGTGCTGAACCAAGTGACACACCAGGGCGTGGGTGATCAATCTGCTTGGTCGCGTGGTCAGGCATGGGGATTGTATGGATTTACTATGATGTACCGACAAACGGGTAAGAAAGAGTATCTGGACCATGCTATTAAAATCGGTAAGTACATTATGAATCACCCGCGTTTGCCTAAAGATAAAATCCCTTACTGGGACTTTGATGCTCCCGACATTCCGAAAGCCGATAGAGATGCTTCGGCCGGTGCCATTATGGCTTCGGCTTATGTGGAGCTGAGTACTTATGTAGAAGGCGAACTGTGCAAGCAATTCCTTGCAATAGGTGAACAGCAAATAAAGTCGTTGGCTTCTCCGGCCTATCGTGCCAGGAAAGTAGGCGATAACAATCATTTTATCATCAAGCATTGCACTGGTTTCATGGCAAAGCAGTATGAGATAGATGCTCCATTGACGTATGCCGATTATTATTTTGTAGAGGCTTTGCTTCGCTATAAGAATTTGTTGGAAGGGCGTCCGGTAGTTGAGACGATTACGGCTTTCTCTGAAAATCCGGACCGTTCTGCCTGGTTGAGTTCACTCCATCGTATCTCCTATCCGTTGCTGGCGAATATGGCGAAAGGTGAACTTCGTAAGAATATGCCGGTTGAATCTATCGCCGCTGATATGCAGAAAAGAAGAGAAGTGACACATCTGGAAGCTTTAGGCAGACTGATTACAGGTATTTCGGCTTGGCTGGAACTGGGGCCCGACAATACGATAGAAGGTAAACTGCGTGCCCGGTACATCGATCTGGCGTTAAAGTCGATTACCAATGGAGTTGATCCGGAATCGCCCGACTACCTGAACTTCAATAACGGACGTCAACCCTTGGTGGATGCCGCTTTCCTGGCTCATGGATTACTGAGAGCCCGTACACAACTGTGGGATAAACTGGATAAGACCACTCAGGAACGGGTAATCAAGGAACTCAAATCATCAAGAGTGATAAAACCTTCCGAAACCAATTGGCTGTTTTTCTCGGCAATGGTGGAGGCTGCCTTAAAGGAATTTACCGGCGAGTGGGAGTATGACCGGGTGAAATATGCCTGTGACCGCTTTGAACAGTGGTATAAGGGAGATGGCTGGTACGGTGACGGGGCCGAATTCCATCTGGACTATTACAACAGTTTCGTTATCCACCCGATGATGGCGGAAGTGCTGGGTGTGATGAAGAAACACCAGATAGAAGGTGCCATACCTTACGAACTTGAACTCGAACGTTATGCCCGCTATGCAGAGCAACAGGAAAGAATGATTTCTCCCGAAGGGACTTTTCCGATAGTGGGTCGTTCATTAGCTTACCGTTTCGGGGCTTTCCATGCCTTGTCCGACGTTGCTTACCGGAAATTGCTTCCGGAAAGAGTGAAACCTGCACAAGTGAGATGTGCACTGACAGCAATTATCAATCGGCAGACACAAGCTCCCGGAACATTCAACCCCGAAGGATGGCTGCGGGTGGGCTTTGCCGGCTATCAGCCTCATATTGGAGAGAGTTATATTTCAACAGGTAGCCTCTACTTGTGCTCTGCTGTGTTTGTAGCCCTCGGTTTGCCGGAATCAGATGAGTTTTGGGCTTCGCCTGCAGCAGACTGGACTTGCAAGAAGGGATGGGCAGGCGTCGATCTGAATGTGGACAAGGCCTTGAAGAAATAAGGATGAATTCTAAGAAGAATTGCTTATGAAGAAATTCGCAAGTGTCGTGTTGTATGGATGTGGCATTTCATTGTTTGCTTCCTCTTGTGTGCAGAAAGCTGAAGAAAAGAAGCTGAATGTCCTTTTCATCATGACCGACCAGCAGAGGTATGATATGCTGAGTTGTGCAGGCAATCGCTATGTCAGTACTCCTTCATTAGATCGTTTGGCTGAGAACGGTGTCCGGTTTGAACATAATTATTGTGCAAATCCGGTATCGATGCCGTCACGTTTTGCAATGGCAACAGGACGTTATGCCGGCGAAATAGGTTATACAAACAACTCTACTAAGCCGGATACTTTAAGAGTCTTGCCGGTTGCCCGTGAAAGTTCGGTTGGAAATCTTTTCCGTAATGCCGGCTATCAGACAGTCTATTCCGGTTATCCGGGCTTTTATTGTGGAAGGACTCACATGGAGGAGTATGGTTTTACCCAGAATGGTACGGATTATTACGAGGGTCCTGCCGAATTTGCCGAGAACTTTCTTGCTGGCTATAATCCGGCTCAGGATGAACCTTTTTTCCTATATCTCTCTTTCATGAATCCTCATGATATTTGTTATGGGGCAGGTTTTGATCCGAGATTTCCCGATGAGCTGCGCCCTCATCAGATAGCTGCTACGCAGAAGTATATAGATTTGCGTAAAACACTAAGTGATGAAGAATATCGTGCACAGATACCTCCCGTACCTGCCAACGTGGAACCCAACGGGACGTATGCCGAAATGAAAGCAATCGGTTCCGGTTCCCGTGACTGGACAGAAGAGCAGTGGGATTTCTATCGCTGGATGTATTGCCGGCTTGTAGAAGATGTGGAACAACAGATCGGACGTATCCTGGCTGCGTTGGAAAACTCCGGTCTGGCAGATCATACGATCGTTGTCTTTACTTCAGATCATGGAGAAATGGGACAGTCTCATGGCCTTGTTTTTAAAAGTCGCTTGCTTGAAGAAGCTACCCGTACACCGCTTATTATTTCCGGTCCGGGAGTGAAGAAAGGAGTTGTAGACTCAAAAAGCCTGACTAGCGGAATTGATCTGGTACCTACGTTATGCGACCTGACAGGAATTCCCGTACCGGAGAACTTGTCCGGTAAGTCACTGAAACCGGTTCTGACCGGGCAAACGGATAAGATTGACCGTGAATATATTATCGTAGAGTCTAGTTCAGGCTATCAGATTAATGACGGACGTTATAAGTATACAGCCTTTACGCGTGGAGATAAGGAAGCGTCTTTGATGGATATCTTGGCTGATCCTGGCGAAATGTCCGATAAAGTTGCTGATCCGGTTTATGTAGCAGAGAAAGAACGCTTGCACGGTTTATTGATGAAGGAAATTAAAAAAATAACAGAACAGCTTCCGGCAGAGAAATAAGCCGGAAACTCTATTAATCTCAGTATTGGCATGAAAAATAAATTATCCCTTTTATTGGTGTCTTTTTTTCTCTTCTCCTGTGCGGAGAACAAACAGGTAACGGAACAGCAGACAACGTTTTGTAATCCGATGAATTTGGATTACGGTTGGGGATGTTTCCAGAAGAGAGAGAAGAAAGCCCGTACGGCTGCCGATCCGGTAATCGTATTGTTCAAAGACAAATATTATCTCTTTACTACAATGGATATCGGCGGTTATCGTGTATCCGACGACTTGATTACATGGAAGGATGTCTATTTTAATCCGGAGATACATGCATCTGCCCTTGATATTGACCATTATGTGGCACCTGCTGTAGCTGCGGATGATAATTATGTCTATTTTATAAACTTTACCCGCGACCGTTCCAAAAAGAAAGTAGACGTGATTCGCTCTGCTGACCCGGAAAATGGAAAATGGGAAAAATGCGGTGAGGTACGGCGTATGGCCGATCCCTGTCTGTTCATTGATGATGAGCGCTTTTATTTCTATTATGGGTTGGGTGCAGAACAATCTACTACTTTCTTTGAAGTGAATCCTGAGACTTTTGAGGAAATAGAAGGTACGAAGAAGGTGCTCCGTGAATATATCACGGACGTTAAAGAGTGCACTTCCGGTTATCACTTCGGGCGCAGAGAACTGTATGATGAAATCGACGCTTCTGCCTGGATGGGTAAGTTCGAGAAGATACCTTGCCCTGAGGGTGCCTGGATTGTGAAGAACAATGATAAGTATTACCTGCAATATGCCACACCGGGAACCATTTGTAACTGGTATTGCGATATCGTTATGGAGAGTGACAGTGCGAATGGAGGTTTTGTTGAACAGCCTTACAATCCTGTTTCGTTGAAGGTCGGTGGTTTTATTGGTGGGGCAGGCCATAGTTGTGTATTCAAAGATAAGTATGGTAACTGGTGGCAGGCAACTTCCATGTGGATTGGTAACCACGATGAATTTGAGAGAAGAATCGGATTGTTCCCGGTATCATTTGATGCGAAAGGGCGGATGAGAACTCATACCGTATTGGGTGATTATCCGATGCTATTACCTCAGAAGAAGTTTGAGCCGCAGGATATCTCTGCTTTTGGCTGGATGCTCCAGTCTTTCAATAAAGCTTGTATGGCTTCTTCTTCGCTTCCGGGTTTTGAACCGGAGAAAGCAGCGGATGAGAATGTCAGGACGTGGTGGTCGGCAGAAAGCGGTAATGCAGGTGAGCATTTCGTAATGAACTTTGGTAAGAAAGTGCAGATTAACTCTGTTCAGATCAACTTTGCCGAACAGGATATAAATCCGGAGGCTCCCAAAGAGACAGACTATCATGCCTACAAACTATATACTTCGAACGATGGGCATACCTGGAAGCTGCTTGCTGATAAGTCCGGAAACAAAACAGCGGTTCCTCATGAATATCTGGAACTCTCCAAACCTGTAGAAGCTTCTTATATGAAGGTGGAGAATGTACATACTCCCAAAGAAGGTAAATTTGCACTGTTGGATTTGCGGGTATTCGGTTCCGGTTATTCGGATAAGCCCGGACAGGTGAAAGAACTTTCTGTGAAAAGAAACCAGGAAGATGGAAGATACGCCTCGATTGCCTGGAATAAAGCATCCGGTGCCGACGGTTATTTGGTTCGCTTTGGTTATCAACCCGACTTTCTGAATCAATGTATTCAGGTGAAGGGAAATGAAACCACTGAACTTTTGCTGCATATTCTCACTAAAGGTGTGAAGTATTATTATCGTGTGGATACCTATAATGACAGTGGAATTACGGAAGGTAATGTTATTTCGGAGTAGGACTTTGGTTCTTCTTCCTATGTTGACTTGTGCTGGGCTTATGCAAGCTCAGCACAAGCCTAATGTTGTTATCATCTTTACCGATGATCAGGGATATCAGGACCTTGGTTGCTATGGATCGCCATTGATACAAACCCCGGCAATAGACGGGATGGCAAGGGAAGGACTAAAACTGACAGACTTCTATGTATCTGCTTCTGTCTCCAGTGCCTCACGTGCGGGTCTTTTAACCGGACGACTGAATACCCGGAATGGAGTGAAAGGAGTATTCTTCCCGGAATCCGAAGGTATGCCTTCCGAAGAGATAACCTTGGCAGAAGCATTGAAAGAACAAGGTTATGCAACAGGTTGTTTCGGTAAATGGCATCTGGGTGACTTGAAAGGTCATCTACCCACAGATCAGGGGTTTGATAAATATTTCGGTATTCCTTATAGTAACGATATGTATATCGGTCCTTCTCAAAAATTTGCTTCTAATGCTGTGTTTAGAGAAGGGTATACTCTGTCTGAAGCTAAAGCGGATCAGGACTTTGTGAGAAATGCTCCCAACAGAGCGACGATAAAAAAGAGACTCAATAGTGTATCTCCTTTGTTTGAAGGAGATGAAATCATAGAATATCCTTGTGATCAGTCTACTACTACCCGTCGTTATTTTGATAAAGCGATTGAGTTTGTTGGGCAGAATAAAGAGAAACCTTTCTTTGTTTACATTACTCCTTCGATGCCCCATATTCCTTTATTTGCATCCGAGCAGTTCAGAGGCAAGAGTAAACGTGGGCTTTATGGAGATGTTGTGGAAGAAATAGATTGGAATGTCGGACGCTTTCTCGACTATCTGGATCAACAAGGATTGGCGGAAAATACGTTGGTTATTTTTGCATCTGATAATGGACCGTGGTTAGGCTATAAAGAAGATAGCGGTTCTGCCGATCCGTTACGTGGCGGTAAATTTTCGTATTATGAAGGCGGGGTGCGTGTACCTTGTATTCTGCGTTGGAAGGGTACTATCCCGGCAGGAGTAACCAGTGATGCGATAATTGCCAGTATTGACCTATTCCCAACAATAATGCATTATGCCGGTTGTAGGTCGTTCAGGCAGGAGATTGATGGAGTGGATATATCATCATTCTTGGAAAATCCTTCTTTGCGGTTGCGTGATGAGTATGTCTATGTAAAAGGTGGTGAGGTGCATGGAATACGTAAAGGAGATTGGGTTTATTTGCCTAAAACGGGAAATAGTAAGTTTAAGGAAGGTGATGTGCCTGAGTTGTTTAATTTAAAACGGGATATTGGAGAGACTAATAATCTTCATCTGGAATATCCAGAGAAGGTGAAAGAATTACAGGAAGTAGTGCAGCTATACCAGGCTTTAAAAGTTAAAAAATAGACTTTTAGGGTATTATTAATGAAAAAAGATATGTTTTTTTGCAACCTGTGATTCTCTTTCTGCGTCTAATAGATTAATAAAAAACAGAAGAGCTATGAAAGTAAATTTATCTATGGATGATATCCGTACAAAAGTAGAAGAGTATATAAAGAAAGCAGGCCGTGCTACAGGTCGTCCTGTGCTTACAGTCTATTATGTAATGACTGCTGATACGACTCCCGATAGTGAGCGCACCAATATAATGCTTGCTTTGGTAGCCATTGTCTTCCCTACCAGTATAGAGGATGTTCTGGGACAACTCTTTATGGTAGGTAAAGGTTTTGCTGCTGTCTATGCTTATAAGAAGGTAAAGAAATATATCACTCCCCAGATTAAAGATAAAGTGGAAGCTAAACTCGATGAGTGGTTCCATGATAATGTGACGGAGGTGGAGCCATTGTATCTGGAATAACAGTTTCTTATTTTCAATAGGTATAAAAAGGGCATCTGATAAAATTGGATGCCCTTTTTATATCATTAGAATATGTTCCTATTAATTCACAAACAGAGAGTTGTGTTGTACATCTTCTATGTTTCTTTGAATAGTTTCTTAATACTTACCAAGTTAAGAGATGGGAAGCGATTAAAAGGAAGAACATGCTTACCCTGTCGTATTAATTTCATGATTCGTGCTTCACACTCTTTATTCAAGAATGCTTTGAAGTTCTCCAGAAAGTCCATCACATTGCCATGTAGTTGCTCAATTTAATTTGGGGTTTGTTACACTTGTTTTGATAGCATTGTATGAGGTAGTTTACTTCTTGTTTCAAGGGAGATGATTGTTTGATTCTTAAGTCCTTAGTTAAGTCTTTAGAGGTTGCAAACAGACTTGTAGATAATCTTTTCATTCGTCTGTTAAGAGTAAACCTAAGGCTTACTGAAACATTCATTTTGCATCCGCGTATCGTCATTAATATCGTTGTAATCGGCGAACACTTCTTCTATGTAGTCTTTCAACTCTTTCATTTGCTGTTCTAATTGCTCTACTCTGTCTATCTGTGGAACTGCTGTAATCAGTTGTCGCATGGCAACAAAAGCACGTACCATCAGAACACTTGTCTGAATGGCAATATCGCTTCTTAATACACTGAAAGCATTAAACTCCATGCTCCGTAAAAGCCAGTGGCATAGCGGATTTAGGTCGTTTCATTCGCTATCTCATCACAAATTGTGATGAGATAGAGTCCCATTCCTCTAATGTAAGTTGAAACATGAAGCCTTTAGGAAAGTGTTCTATGTTACGCTTGACTTTAAGTACACGAGTTTCTACTTGGTACATTTCTGCATGGTCGAAGTCAAGCATTACTTTCTGACCTCTGATTTTATATATTTTGCTTTAAATTACTTGTAATTGTTCCATTGATTTAATCTTTCGTGGTGCAATGGTAACCAACTCTGTATAATGTAAATAGAATGTACGGATAAAATTTCAGTATATGGCATAAAAAATATTTCTGCATGGTTAAGGCTCTTATTCTATTTTTGTTTGTTTTCGATTTTGACTTTCGTATGATTCTGAATACAGTTGTATATGTGAAACTCAAAATTTTATAGCTATGAAAGATTCAATGAAAAAAGATGCAAGGGTATGCCTTATCCCCGATTATATGGAAACGCACACTATTACCACTTATAGATTAGCAAGTGATAAATTTCTCCGCACATATTTTCCTGAAAGTGCGTATGGACTTACCCCATCCATGAAGTTCAAAAGGAGAAAGCGTTAATAATTTGTTCAGAACTGAAAAAGCCAACTTATCCATTTGTTTATAATGGGTAGGTTGGCTTTTGCTATTTTTATTTGTTACTTATTTCTTGGTATAAGTCCAATAGATATTTCTATTATTTTCATGCCAAGACCATTTCTGTAGCCTTAATGTGGTTGAATTAACCTCTGCAATAAAGTATTCTTCATATATTATATTAGAATTACCTTCATAACGGGTTATTTTATGAGAATTAGCATCATAGGTAAACTTACCCGTATAAACTTCATCACTATCGCCATTTTCTGCATAAGTGAAGCTATAAGTCCCGTTTGAGTTGAAAATAAAAGAACTTGTAACTAAAATATCACCGTCTTGTTCACTCATTTGCCAACTGCCCAAAAGTGCTTTGTATTCACTGTTTGTTTCTTCTTCATCATCATCACTACTGCAAGAAGCAAAATTTACACTGATAAGAATTGCCATGATAGCTATTCCAATTAATCTGAATGTTTTCATCTCTGTTTTTCTGATATAAAATTAAAAAAAGGACTAACTAAAAGTAGCTGATTATTGCCATATTAATGTGTAAGTATCATTATAACTACTGCCATATTCGTTTGTTTCTGTTACTATTATTTTAGTTGGGTATCCCTCTTTATCAATTTCATAAGAGTAGTTTTCAGTCCAGCCATCACTACTTGTTACGCTTTTCAATAAATTCTTGTTGGTCGTTCCCAAAAGATTAGGATGAGCCATAAGTAAAAGGTCTGCATATTCTATACCGCATATATGGTAAAGTCTTAAAGCATTAATATCAATGGTTGAATGCTTATTTTCTTTATCTGCATAATATGTGCAAGTGCATGTGATTGTTTCTCTTCCATCATAATAGCTAAACTTGCTGATATTGTCATTTCCCCAAGACCACATACAAGTTTTGTCTCCACTTATTTTTATCAGATGTTTGTTATTGTCATAGGTTAAAGTTTCTGTTTCTTTATCCCAAACAGTAGAAGTTATAATACCGTTTTTAATTATAAAATTTGCTGGTTCTTCTTTAAAACCTGTACTTATAGTTTCCACAATAATATCAGAATCAGACCATTTGACATTAATTTTATCTCCACCAAGAGTAGCAGATATTAATTGCTTTTTTTCATTATAACTAAATAGATAATTATTGTTATCATCTTCTGACATTGAACGTAATAACTTGCCAGATACAACGGTGCCTCCATCATTATTCTCATCTTCATCATCACTGCAAGAAGCAAAATTCACACACATTACTACGGCTAATAAAGCCATTCCAATTAATCTAAACGTTTTCATCTCTATTTCTATTTGTGCTTTTCAGTACCCTCAAAAAGCAGTTATATTAAATAGAAAAGGTGTGGGTACATATTTGCTTTATCCTTTTCTCTGGCTTCTCGCATTGCCTATTCCGTGGATAAAACAATAGCAACCCACACCAGTTTTGACAATATCTAAGAGCCTTATGGATATAAGGTAGGTATATATCAAATGGTGTGGTGCTATTGCTATCATCTTCGTACCTTTGTCAAATTTGCGAGATTTGATTTCAGAAGATAATCTCAATAACACCTTTCGTTAAATATGTCCTTTCAGTGCCTTAACGCATTAAGAGCTCTGAAATTGCTGCAAAGTTAGCGAAAGGTTTTGAATAGCTAAAGATAAAACGCTGATAAATGCAGTTCTAAGTGTTCCAAAACATATTTGTAATAAGTAATTAGATGGTATCAGTTTCTTTTAGTTGTAACTTCATAGCGGTATAAAAATTAGAAGTGCGCATATAAGACGATAATTTTTAAAACTCATACTTACTATTAGTTATAAAGATTATAGCTGTTTTTCTGATATTGCAGATTAGTATAGCTGTTCGATGCTTATAAATAATTCCGAAAAATCAACATACTATAGGTTACAAGCCGCATTATGCCTTTTTAAAAAGATAATTTTCTTACGCTTGCACCAGTGCGGAATTAACTTCGTTATCGCAATCTGTTTGGCTTGGAATCATGTCCCATCAGATTTATATATATCCATTATTTACAGTTTCTCTTACATTGCAGTTTTTGAAAGTTACTGTATATTAGAGAACGGGACAAAGTTCTTTATTTCTGAAAATGGTATGATAACAACAGAAATTTCAAACTTTGTCCCACTGATTAGAAACTTAAACAGTCATAAGTATTTAACAGTTCTTCTTGTCTAAGTCCCAAGTATCTTTTAGTTATGGTTACACTGGAATGATTAAATAATTCCATCAGTTTAACTAAAGCCAATTCAGCATTTTCAGAAGATTCAAACACTTTCCTGCCAAAAGTCTTTCTAAGGGAATGGGTAGAGAAATGGTCTATCTTTAAATTGTACTTGCTTTTCAGCTCTTTAAGTACAATGTTTATCCATTGGATAGAATAGACCTTGTTCCTGCCTTTTCCCGATAAAAAGCAAAGTTCATTCAAGTTCTGAATATCCAAAGCTGTATAACAGTCATTAATGTGCTTCTGAAACTCCTTATTAATTCTCACTTCCCTACGTTTGCTGGTTTTCTTTTCGGTAATGGTAAACTTTGCATCCTTATTCAGAAGCATTTCCCAAGTAAGTTGCAATAGGTCAGAGATGCGTAAACCAAAAAATATGCCACACCCAACAAGCAGGCTTATCCTATAGTTCTTATCTCGATATAACTTTCTCACTAAATTTGTGGCACTGTCCCACTGTAGGCAGTCACTTGTTGTATAACTGTTCTTCAAACTCATGTTGTTTCAATTTTGTAGGTTTAACTATAGAAGTGAAAGTAAATTCGGGAATCATTCTGTAATAGCTTGATTCTCAAACCACTTTCACTTCTATTAGAAAGTGTAACTAAGATTGCACATAAATAAAGATAGATAAAATCAGTATCAGCAGAAAGGGATTGATAACACCAATTATTATTAGTAGCAATACTACTAGTATGCTCCATAGTACTAGTTTTTCATTATCATTCATTCTGTAGTATTTTTAAGTTATTAAAAAAGAAAGGACACCTAAATGAATAGATGTCCTCTCATTAGTTAGTCAATAAACCATTTGTAATGCTCATCCCCATGCAAGGCTGCATTAATTCCAACTGCCATTTCAGTAGCATTTAAAGAGCGGTCTAAGAATGAATCAATATAGCTACTCTTATTTGCACCCGTTAATAGGTTGTAGAACTTCCACATATTCAAGTCATTTCCAAAGCTGCCAAAGTTCTCATCATTAATGTAGGCTTTTGCAACACTGTTTATTTGTGTATCAGTAAGCAACATTCTTGGCAGTCTCTTTTGGTAGCCATTGGGCAAACACTGATAAAGCCTCATTTTGCCCAATATTTGTGCAAATTGGTGTTCACTCATTGAAGTATTGCCCAACTGTTGCATCAAATGCAGATGTTTGGCAGGATTGTAGTTGTTGAACAGTTCCAAGGCAGAACGGTAAAGTTCACTTGTATTGCTCACTCTTAAATCATCTTTATAACCATCTGTAAAGATGCACATATTGCAACATACTTGGTTTTTAAAGCCTATTGCCAACCTAAACAACTCTGGAACTTTCTTTGAATACAGATTCATTTGGTTATAGGCTCTAACTCCTACTATCGAAAGATTCAGCTTGTTGCCCTCAATCGTTTCATAGATTGTAGGAATGTCAATGCTGAAAGCTGCCCTCTCATAGTAGATAGTTTTGTCTGATTCCAACAACTGATTGGCTGGCTTATGGATTGCATCAGGCGTGCGACCCTTAATCACATGACTAACGCGAATATCGGGCGTTCCAATAGTCTCACCATTGTAGTAGGAGTTTGCAGCTTCCCAAACTGTTTCAATAAATGCAGCATGGTTTACTGTAAGCTCATTGTCTTTTGCAAAAACGGGAGTAATGCAGTCATTTTTCAAATGTTGTAAGGTGGCTTCTTGGGTGTTTGCCTCAATGAAATGTAAAGACTTGTTAGATGTTGCAGTTTCTTCAATAATGGTTGCTTCTTCTGCAAACTCACCTAAATTCATTCTCTCTCTGTTCTCTGTTGGCATGATAACTAAATTTCTCATATTGATAAAAGTTTAAATGATTAATAATTCTTTTTATATCAATGTACAGAGGGGGACTAAAGGGGTTTGCCAACCGTAAAGACAGCCACTCTTATATATTTTAGGTCACTGGCTGAATGGGGAGGGGGGATTTCTGTATTAAGTACCTTATATATCTGTTCTCTTGACTTTTAGCTAAACTGAATATGGGTGATTCTTTAATTATGTAGTCTTTTTAATGTCATTGGCTGTATGTGGCATATTATAAAGTATAGGCTATATAACTCTTATTAAAGTGGAAATTTTCAGAAAGTCAGAATCGGAAAAATGTACGTCTGTGGTTCTGCGCCAAAAATAAAAGCCGCAAGGGTTACTTACGGCTTGGCAATATATTAGGCAATGTAACCTCTTTCAAGGTCTTCATCGGTGATTATTTCGGGATATAGGTTCTTGATAATAGCCAACTGACTTTCAGAAGTTATCAGAAATATATCCTCTCTAAGCAGGTGTATTCCTTTCTTGTCCCTCTTTACATAGCCATTTTCTATGGCTTCATTCATATATCTTGATATTGTACCTTTAGACAAGCCAAGTTCTTCCGCTAATTTGTTTTGGCTGTAAAGAGTGGTGTTAGTCCCGTTCAAGCATTTACATTTCAGCAGGACAAGAAAGCCTTTCAGTTCCTTGCTTATAGGTTCATCATATAACTTATTCGTTATAAGAACGTAATGTTCCGTATCTAATCGGTAGCTGCATCTGTTGAATTTTCCATATTGTCCGTAAACATCAAATTTATCTATGCTTACTAATCCGAGAGATTCAAACTTGTGCAGCCATTCCCTTATCTGGTCTGTCTTTTTAATTCCGTAGA